>Ga0308159_1000801_pt1 | contig 57192 bp, 52 predicted proteins | sample PhyCR1_FD_201040 | JGI IMG/M metagenome (GOLD analysis project Ga0308159, IMG submission 201040) | Phyllosphere microbial communities from UC Gill Tract Community Farm, Albany, California, United States - DLSLC.R1 | ecosystem: Host-associated > Plants > Phyllosphere > Unclassified | place: USA...
CTTCTTTTGTTTTGTCTGTTAGACATCACCTTTAAAATAAAGCTCCTTAATCATGTACTTCGATCAGTACTTCATTAAACCCGCTTTCGCTACATTGACATCTCTTTTAAGAACTTATCAGGCTATAACCTCACGGCCGCCCTTTTATATATCTTCAAACTGCAGTTCGCTTAAGTCGTATTCGTCTTAGCGTGTTTTCGTCCGTTTCAATTTTTTCATTTTCAGTCTCCGTGACATCCGCCACTTGACTTTTTTCCTTTCCCTTTCGGTTGGGAGTGCAAAGGTAGGAATCTTTTCCCAACTTCCAAATAAAATTTATTTTATTTTTTCGTCGTTGTTTCTTTCCTTTTTGCCTTTCAATACTGCCAGCCCTTAAGCTAACAACCCTTCCTTCCGAAGCGGGATGCAAAGATAGAAAAATAAATTAATCTATTGCGAAAAAAATATAACCAATGTTATAAACAAAGCTATTAAGCTTGTAATCAATGAATAAATTTTACAATTAATGCTCAAAAGTCATTAGTTGTTTAATATTATTGATAATGGTTCATTTTACAAACTCATTTAATGATTTAAAACAACTTATTTAATATTTATATTCTAAAAAATCATTCATATAAAGAAAGAAATACAAGCTATTTTAGTCACATTCTCATAATCTACATATCTCCAACTAAATGATATACTTGTTTGGATCAATAATATTATTTAAAATATCCCTACGTAGTGATTGTCTAAATAAAATCAGTAGAAGCGCTTATTCCGGTTCATCATAAACAACTAATAACCTACCTCAAGTTGTCAGGTTTAAAATTAGGTATCCTCGTCAACTTCAATACGGCTAATATTTCCGAATCTATCATTAGAAAAGTTAACCATCTTTAAGTAAAAGGAGGCTGTATCATAAAATCGAAATGTCATCTCGTGTTTCGCCAAGCTCAACCTGACAATTCTTATGATACAGCCTTCTAAATTATCGCTGACTTCCAGCCCAAGCATCCATTTTAGCTTCAAATACCGAAAGCGGGAAAGAACCATCCTTTAATACCGCAGTATGAAAAGCCGCTAACTTGAACTTCGCCCCTAATTGTTTTTCATATTTACTTCTCAATTCCCGGATTTTCATGGCACCAGTTTTATAACCCAACGCTTGAGCCGGAATCGCCATATACCTTTCGATTTCAGCGGTTGCACCTTCCGTGCTGATTGCTTCGTTATCTGTCATGTATTTGATAGCCTGTTCTCTACTCATATTTTTTGTGTGAATAGCCACATCAACCACCAGACGAATGGCCCTGTGCATTTCATCGCCCAAAGCGCCCATGTGTTGATAAGGATCCTGATATAAGCCAAGTTCCTTCCCTAACGACTCACAGTACAGTGCCCAGCCTTCCACATAAGCATTATGACCACCGAAGCGGCGGAAGTTTGGCAGCGACTTATTTTCCTGGGTTAATGAGATTTGATAATGGTGACCAGGGATCGCTTCATGTAAAAACAAGGATTCCATTCCTGATGTGGTATTGAAGGTCTTCGCATCTAAAATGGGTACATAAAATATTCCCGGGCGTTTACCATCAGCCGACCCCTGATTATACTCCGCACTTGCCGAAGCAGCTCTGAAAGCCTCCGTTTGGCGAATTTCGAAAGGCGTTTTTGGCTCCACATCGAACATTTTCTTCAGATTTAGTTTCATGCGCTGATGAATGTCTCCAAAAGCAGCCAACACCTGCTGTGGCGTTTGATAAGGCATAAATTTCTTATCGGTTTTCATATATTCAAAAAACGCTTTCAAGTCTCCCTTAAAACCAACCAAATTTTTAATACTATCCATCTGTCCTTTAATCCTAGCTACTTCTTTCAATCCTGTTTGATAAATCTCTTCAGGGGTTTTATGGGTAGTGGTTTGTTGTTTAACCAAATACGTGTACCATTCCAGGCCGCCCGGCATGGCAGAATACCCTGAAGTAGTTCTTGCCTTAGGCAGGTATTCATTTTGAAGAAAGTTTCCCAATTTTTTATAAGTTGGAACAATCACCGTAGTAATCACATCGCGGTATTCTTGAGTCAATCTTTGTTTATCTGTACTAGAAAAGTTAGCAGGTAAGGCCTTTATCGGACCATAGAAAAGACTCGTTTCAGGATTAGCCACTACCATGCTTTGCATCTGCGGAATCATTTTAACCACAAGGGCCTTTGGCAAAACAATTCCAGCCGCTTCACCTTTTTTAAAGTTAGCAATCGCCGTATCGGCCCAAACCGAAAATGCGGTTACACGCTTTAGCCAGTCTTCATAATTTTTGACTGTTTTAAAGGGCTGTGCACCAGTTCCAGATCCTAACTGCCCAATGGTAAGTGGCAAAGCAAACATCTGGTTAAAGGGAAGATATTCTGAATGGTATTTCAATCCTTCCAGGTTAATACTTAATTGATCTTTTAAATAATCATAAGACAGTTTATCATTTTCAGAAATTAATTCCTCCCGGTTATACTTGCCCAAACTATCCAGATAACGCTGGTTATAGTCTTTATATGTTTTAATAAATGCCTGCGAACCATCGTTTGGCAGAAGATCATTATAACGTTCATCCCCTATATAAGTGGCACCAATTGGATTTAACTTTAAACCATCCTGATAATATTGCTCACACATTGCTGCGAATTTTGGATTATTTCCAACACTATCTTGTTTACTTTTCTCTTTACAAGAGAGTATGGCAGTAGCGAAAAGGGCAAAAAGAGTTATTTTCTTCATTTAATTTGAGTTAGTATCTATCCAAAATTAATAAAATGCCCGAATTTATTTCTATAAACGCAAAAAGCCATCCCGTTCGGGGATGGCTTAATATTTTCGCAGTTTTAAAACTGCAAATTGCAGTACTAATTATGCTAATAATCTGATTGGCTCTTCTAATAAACCTTTTAAGGTTTGTAAGAACTGTGCGCCAGTTGCACCATCAACCACACGGTGGTCGCAACCTAAAGTCAATTTCATTACATTACCTGGTACAACAGCACCATTTTTAACTACCGGAACTTGTTGAATAGCACCTACAGATAAAATTGCGCCATCAGGAGAATTGATAATTGACGTGAATTCATCAATACCAAACATACCTAAGTTAGATACGGTAAAAGTAGAACCTTCCCAATCTGCCGGCTGTAATTTTTTAGCTTTTGCTTTACCGCCAAAGTCTTTCACTTCCGCAGAGATGTGAGATAAAGATTTACCATCAGCAAAACGCACTACAGGAACCAATAAACCATCTTCAACAGCCATTGCTACACCGATGTTAGTATGCTCGTTGAAGCGGATTTTATCGCCACCCCATGATGAGTTAACAGCAGGGTGCTTTTTCAAGGCAACAGCAACCGCTTTAATTACGATATCGTTGAAAGAAACTTTAACTGGTGCTACCGCGTTGATTGCCGTACGGGCAGCCATGGCATTGTCCATATCAATACTAATGGTTAAGTAGAAATGCGGAGCAGTAAATAAACTTTCGGCTAAACGTTTTGCAATTACTTTACGCATTTGCGAAACCGGCGCTTCTGTGAATTTCACTTCACCAACAAATGTTGGAATCACTGGAGCTGCTGCAGCCGCTTTTGGTTGCTCACTGCTTTCAGCTTTCGGTTTTTCACTTTGTGCTTGCGCCGCAGGCTTAAAGTTCTCAATATCTTTTTTAATGATTCTTCCACCTTCTGCGCTACCAGAAACCTGCGATAAATCAATTCCTTTATCCTTTGCAATTTTCTTAGCTAATGGAGAAGCTTTAACACGGCTATCAGAAGAACCTTCTGCAACAGGAGCTGAAGTTGCATCAGCAGTTGTTTGTTGTTTTTCCTCTTTTGGAGCTTCTTCTTTGCTTTCAGCTTTTGCAGCCGGAGCAGAACCACCTGCTAAAATTCCGCTAACATCAGTTCCTTCCGGACCAACAATAGCAATAATTCCGTTTACTTTAGCAGCAGCACCTTTTTCAACGCCAATGTGTAATAATGTTCCGGTTGCATAGCCCATCACTTCCATAGTAGCCTTATCGGTTTCTACGTCAGCTAAAACATCATCATCCTTAACTTTATCACCCACTTTTTTATGCCATTCAGCAATTACGCCTTCAGTCATCGTATCACTTAACAAAGGCATGCGGATCACCGTAACGCCTTTTTCTGCTAATTCTTCTTCGCTTAAACCACCACCTTGAGCAGGCGCAGTTTCTTCTTTTTTATCGTCTGCTTTTGGGGCTTCAGTGCTTTCAGCTTTAGGCTTTTCGCTTTCCGCTCCACTTTCCGCGGCTAAAGCTGCTTTGTAATCTTCACCTTCTTTACCGATCACAGCCATCAATGCATCAACCGGAACTGAAGCACCTTCTTCTACACCTATGAATAAAAGCGTACCATCCCAGTAAGATTCCATGTCCATTGTTGCTTTGTCAGTTTCTACTTCTGCCAAAACATCGCCGCTTTTCACTTTATCGCCCACTTTTTTGTGCCACTTCGCCAAAACCCCCTCGGTCATGGTGTCGCTCATTTTGGGCATTTTAATTACATCAGCCATTATATCTAATTAATTGAAATCTTTTTTAAAATATTAGTCCATTACATAAGGATAGTTCTCCGTCATGTATACATCTTTGTATAATTCGGATACTTCCGGCCATGGAGATTCTTCAGCAAATTTTACAGCCTGATCTACAGTTGCTTTAACTTTTGCTTCCACTTCTTCGATCCAAGCCTGATCTGCATATTTTTCTTTCAAGATTGTTTCTCTTGCAAGTTCAACAGGATCTTTTGCTTTATAATCTTCTAACTCTTCTTTAGTACGATATTTAGCAGGATCAGACATTGAATGACCACGGTAACGGTAAGTTCTCATTTCTAAGAAAGTTGGTCCTTCACCTTTACGAGCACGTTGAATGGCTTCATCCATTGCATTATGAACTGCAACCGGATCCATTCCATCAACTGGTGCACATGGCATATCAAAACCTAAACCAATTTTATAAATATCAGTCATGTTAGTAGTACGTTGTACTGAAGTACCCATTGCATAACCGTTGTTTTCACAAACAAAAATCACCGGCAATTTCCACAACATGGCCATGTTAAAAGTTTCGTTTAATGCACCCTGACGCACCGCGCCATCGCCCATATAACAAATATTAACATTATCAGTCCCTTTGTATTTTTCTGCAAAAGCAACACCAGCTCCTAATGGAATCTGACCTCCAACAATTGCATGGCCACCATAAAAGTTATGTTCTTTGCTAAACATGTGCATTGAACCACCTTTACCTTTAGAGCAACCAGTAGCTTTACCATACATTTCTGCCATAATGCTATCGGCACTAACACCTAAAGCTAAAGCATGAGCGTGATCGCGATAAGTTGTAATCATCGAATCACCTTTTTGCATCGCAGATATTGCACCTGCAACCACAGCTTCTTGTCCAATGTATAAATGACAAAAGCCACGTATTTTTTGTTGTCCGTATAACTGGCCAGTTTTCTCTTCGAACTTGCGCATTAGCAACATCGACTCAAACCACTTTAACCAGGTATCTTTATTTATTTCTACTGCACTCATTTTATGGTATTTGTTTTTTTGCGACAGCAAATCTAATTTTTTTATTGTAATTTTTGGCACTTTCTAATGTAAAAACATCATAATATCAGTTATGAAATTACATTTAACACTTCTTTTGCAATCACCTGGTCATCATTGCGGTTATTTCGACTTCAAGCACAATTTCATCTACCGTTCACTTCACGATTTAACAAATTATTAATTCAAATAATAGAGAAATTTTATTCTGCGAAATTCAATTTAATCACAATTTATTAAGTGATTGCAAAAGCAAAGGAGCAGCATTTACTATGGATCATTTTTACCATCTACCTTGAAGTTTTATTTTATAGTCATCGATGAATATCTGTAAAATCCTTTTTAATCCGGGCACTATTCGCCGGGATGTGCTCAATCTGGCTCCTTGCAATGCTTATTAATCGGATATAAAAGGCAGGCTTCCTACACCTTAAAAATTAATGAGCGTGATGAATCAAAAAACGACTAACTATCTTGTCTTATTAATTGGAGGAAAAATGGATTTTTTGTTAATAAAAATCAGCCAATGAATAGTCTGAAAAAGATAAAATGTTAATAACTTTTACTTTTTAAACACAAACATTTGGATAACATTTGTAGAATTGATACTTTTGGCAACCGACAATAAGCCCATGTGGTTTACGTTACTGTGTAAGTGAATACCCAAACATAACTGTATAACATGATTAAAAAATTTTTGTTTTCATCCCTAATCGCTATCTGCACGTTCTCAACCGCATTTGCGCAGACAAAAACAAAAGAATCTGGTAAAGACTTAAATGACCCTGACAACTTAGCGTCTCAGTATTTTTCGCAGGTTATGGGTGTTGCAGTTGATGCAACTTCGAACTTAAAATTATACAAGTTTATCTACGAATGGATCGGAACGCCGTACAGTTATGGTGGATCCAGCAAAAAAGGGATAGATTGTTCAGCTTTTACCAAGGCCATTTACGACAAAGTTTTTAATACAACCATCAGAAGAAATTCTCGCGATATCTTTAGCATGGTAGATCCATTATCTAAAGAAGATTTAAAAGAAGGTGATTTAGTTTTCTTTAAGATAAAAAGCAGAAGCATCTCTCATGTTGGCATTTACTTAGGCGATAACAGATTCGCTCATGCATCCAGCTCACGTGGGGTAGTAATCAGCAATCTAAACGAACCTTATTACAGCCGCTATTTCTATAAAGGTGGCCGCGTGTTAGAATCGTTTAAGAAAGAATTTACAGTAGAATAGTTTAGTACGCAGGTTCGAATTTGCAGTTACTGTTCAATAAAAATCATACGATCCTCCAGAAGTAATTTTGGAGGATTTTTTTATACCCTCCATTTACAGATGAATTTATTAAAAACCACATTTCTATCCATTTTCACAATCATTACCATCTTCAGCTGTACCAATAATAATGCACAGGTGGTGGTATCTTCAGCGAAGACAGATACAGTAGTCAAAAAAATAAAAGATACCATATCCATCACAGCCGTAGGAGATATCATGTTGGGCTCAGCCTTTCCATCCACATCAAACCTTCCTCCTGATGATGCCATAAATAGCTTTCAGGCAGTAGATAGTTTGCTGAAAGGCGACATCGTTTTTGGAAACCTGGAAGGATGTTTTCTAAATTCCGGGAACTCTAACAAATGCAATGGCATTAATCCAAATAATTGTTACGCCTTTCGAATGCCGGAGCGCTATGCGGGCATTTACAAGAAGGCAGGCTTTAATGTTTTGAGCATTGCCAATAATCATATTGGAGATTTTGATTCGAAAGGAAGAAAGAATACAGCCCGAATTTTAGATTCACTGCAGATTCACTATGCTGGTCAGCTCAATAAACCTTTTGAAGTGTTTGAAAAAGATAGTGTAAAATATGCTTTTTGTGCTTTTGCACCAAATGAAAATACTGTTTCTATTAATAAAACTGAAGCTGCAAAAGCGCTGGTGGCCCGCCTTAAAACCCTGGCAGATATCGTTATCGTATCGTTCCATGGTGGTGGCGAAGGTGCCCGATTTGAACACGTTCCGCGCAGAAACGAAATGTTTTATAATGAAAACAGAGGAAACGTCTATGCATTTGCTCATGCGGTAATTGATGCTGGCGCTGACGTTGTTCTAGGTCATGGCCCTCATGTTACCCGTGCTGTAGAAGTTTATAAAAACAAGTTTATCGCCTATAGCTTAGGTAATTTTTGTACGTATGGCATGTTTAGCCTTAAAGGAAACAATGGTATTGCACCTTTACTCCAGCTTAAAATAAATACCAAAGGCGACTTTATTTATGCAGATGTAACCTCAATACAACAAGACAAGGTCAATCAACTTACGTTGGATAAAAAACACCGTGCTTTCGAACGCATGAAAGAATTAACAGATATCGATTTTGCAGGACATCAACTGAATTTTGAAAATAACAGGATTACTTTAAAAAATTAATCTCCTGTTACATCACTTTTAATTTATTTCCGAATCTTTGCAACTGACTGACCTTATTAATAACATGAAAAAAGGATTAATTCTTCATTACATCATCGGAATCGCTGCAGCAGTTTTAGTATTAGCGGCAGCTTACTATATCAATCAGAACCCAAAAAACATATGGTCTGCAGGGATTATTATCCTAGCCGGCTGTTTGGTTGCGTTTAGCCAGTTTCAAATCATCAGACATAAAAAGAAACAATAAACTACTCCAACTTTTACCAATTAGGCGTTCCCTGAATCTCAGTATTTATTAATGTGATTGCAGCTTAAATTTGAACTGATCAGTTAGGATTAAAAGCGCTTAGCTCTCGTCCTTCGTATTTTTAACTAACCCAATCCCAGACACGAAGAATATCAATCCGATAATTCCATATACCATTAACCCTCTGGTGGCTGTACTGTGGTTTACGAACCCGTAGCCCGCATAAATAAGCCCGATAATTCCAAGAATAGTTAAAATTGTTCCAAAAGTGCGTTTTACATTCATTGATTTTTAGATTAGTAGAATAAATACAAAAAATTAGAACATTTGTTTTAAAGATCAATAAAAAGCTACGATTGCATTAACAATCGTAGCTTTTTATTTGTTTACCGACTACCAAACACCTAACCTGTTTTCTGGTGCCAGATACATTTTTGCTGTCGGTGGAATGTTAAAGGCTTTGTAAAATGCTTCTATATTATACACTGAGCCATTTACACGAAACATTTCAGGACTGTGCGGATCAGTTTTAATACGAACTAACATTGATTCATCCCTGTTTTTCATCCGCCAAACTTGTGCAAAACCCAGGAAAAAACGTTGATCTGGTGTAAAACCATCAATTTTTTGATTACCTTTTCCCTGCTCAGTTAGTTTGAAAGCATCATAAGCAATGTTTAAACCGCCAATATCTGCCAAGTTTTCTCCTAAAGTTAATGCTCCGTTTACATGCTGATTATCCAGTAAGGTAAACTTATTATATAAGGCTACCACTTTATCTGCCTTGGTTTTAAACTTGGCAGCGTCTTCTTTGGTCCACCACTCTTTTAAATTACCAGCTGCATCATATTGTCTCCCCTGATCGTCAAAACCATGTGTCATTTCATGCCCGATTACGGCACCAATTGCGCCATAATTAATCGCATCATCAGCATTGAAGGCAAAGAAAGGAAACTGTAAGATCCCCGCAGGAAATACGATTTCATTATAGGCCGGATTGTAATACGCATTCACAGTTGGTGGCGTCATAAACCACTCATTTTTATCTACATCCTTACCCAACTTCGCCATCATTTCCTTATACGCATGTTGCTTTGCCGACTGAAGATTAGCAAAGTAAGTGTTCTTCGAAATTTTTACATCATCATACTTTTTCCATTCATCTGGATAACCAATTTTTTTGATGAAGGCATTGAGTTTTTCTAAAGCTTTCTTTTTAGTTTCAGCCGACATCCAGTCGACTTTTTTGATGCGTTCTTCATACACTTTCTGAAGATTGTTTACCAACTCCAACATCCGTTTTTTTGCTTCTGGTTTAAAATATTGTTCTGCATATAATTGACCAAGCAAATCGCCAAGGTAACGATCGGTATTGTTTACCATCGATTTCCATCTTTCTGTCTGCGCGGGCTGTCCACTTAAAGTTTTACCAAAAAACTCAAATCTTGCTGTCCTGAAAGCTTCTGTTAAAGCATTTGCAGAGCGATCCAGTATATCCAATTTTAGCTTTTGCTTCCAAATTTCTATCGGCTGACTTTTTATCAATGCCGATAGCGCCAGATAGTATTTCGGCTGTCTCACAATCAGGGTATCAGTTGATGCACCAAGATTACTCAGAACTGTTTTTAAATCGATATTTGGAACCTGCTTCTGAAAATCGGTAACTGTTAGCTTATTATAATTTTTCTGAGGGTCACGCAGCTCAACAGGCGTTGAATGGGATTTCGCCAGCATGGTTTCCAGTTTTAAAATGTTATCAGCATATTTCGAACTGTTGGCCGAATCGCCCGCAAGGCTAAAAACTTTCGTAATGTACTTTAAATAGGCAGTTCTGATTTTTTTTGCCTTATCATCTTGGTCTAAATAATAACTTCGGTCTGGCAGGTTCAAGCCAGTTTGTGTAAAGATTAAAGTATTTTTTGAGCTGATCTTATCATCAGGCTCAATACCAAAACTTAACAGGTCTCCTTGTCCACTTTTAAAACCTTCAGATACGAAGCTGATTAAATCCTTATCATTTCTAATGGCATCTATTTTGGCTAAAATTGGTTTAACTGGTTCAACACCGAGTTTTTCAATCGTTAAAGAATCCATTCCGCTGGCATAGAAATCACCAACTTTTTGTTCGTTGCTCCCCTTACCTCCATTGCCTTTTGCCGCGTTTTCTAAAATCGACCTTAGATTTTTAAGATTGTCATTATATAAGGTATAGAATGAACCCCATCCTGTTTCCGTTTTCGGAATCTGCGTATTTTTCATCCATTTGCCATTGGCGTAGAGGAAAAAGTTATCTCCGGGTTTTACCGTAGAATCCATTCCGGTGGCGTCAAAAAAAACAGTTCTTTGATCTGTTGTTGTGGCTTGATGATTTTTATCATTCTGACAGGATGCGAAAAGCAATAACGCAGCAGCAGGCATCAATAATTTCTTTTTCATGTAATATCTATTCAGTTCGTTAAAAATAAAGCTACAAAAACGATCATGTAGTTGTATGATTTTTTTTATAACTTCATAAAAAATCTAATTATGCAGTACACTATTTACATTCTCGTTTTCCTGGCGATTATTATTTTGTTAAGCTCATTTGTTACTGTAAAACAAGGAACAATAGCAGTAGTAACGGTTTTCGGAAAATACCGTAGGCAACTCAGGCCGGGATTAAACTTTAAAATCCCACTAATAGAACAAATTTATTCCAGGATTTCGATCCAAAACCGCTCTGTTGAATTGTCATTTCAGGCAGTAACCCAGGATCAGGCCAATGTTTATTTCAAGGCAATGCTTTTATATTCTGTTGTTAATCAGGATGAGGAAACCATTAAAAACGTCGCCTTTAAATTTGTCGATGCAACAAATTTAATGCAAGCTTTAATCAGAACTATAGAAGGCTCTATTCGTGCTTACGTAGCCACTCAGAAGCAGGCAAACGTTCTGGCGCAACGTAATGAAATTGTATTACATGTAAAGGAACAAATTGATCAGGTTTTAGATGGCTGGGGCTACCACTTACAAGATCTTCAGTTAAACGACATCACCTTTGACGAGGAAATTATGCGCTCGATGAGCCGTGTGGTTGCATCAAATAACCTAAAAGCTGCCGCAGAAAACGAAGGTCAGGCTTTACTGATTACTAAAACTAAAGGTGCCGAAGCAGATGGTAATGCTATTAAAATCGCAGCTACCGCCGAACGTGAAGCTGCCCAGCTCCGCGGCCAGGGTATTGCATTATTCAGGGAAGAAGTAGCAAAGGGGATGACAAACGCCGCGCACGAAATGCAACAGGCAAATTTAGATACTTCAGTAATTCTATTCACCATGTGGACCGAAGCCATTAAACAGTTTGCCGAATATGGTGAGGGTAACATCATTTTCTTAGATGGAAGCACTGAAGGCATGAACAAAACCATGAAAGAGATGATGGCCATGCAATTGAGTCAGAATAATGTTAAACAACCTAACACCTAATTCATTCATTTCATATTCGTCTATAGGCCTAATGAATTAAATCAAAGTGCATAAAAAAACCGATCAAGTAATTTGATCGGTTTTTTTATGTTATTAAAGCGACTTAGAACTTCTGTACCGGCGAACCCAGGTTCATTACGTAGTTACCAGATTGCTGCATAAAATCACCCATTACTTTTAGCGATTCATCTTCAATAAAGTCAAAAGAATCTTGCTTCGTTACTTTCTCACCTTTTTTAATGGCAGGTAAACCTCGTAATGCCCTTAACTCATTCTGTCTGGCAAGCGATTTTGCTTCCTGAGCATCACGTTCTGCTTTAAGTTTTACTTCATTCAACGGAACAGAAACTTCTGCATCACGTTTCTTCAAATCAGCTATATCTTGTTTTAAATATTTAAAATCTAAAGAGTTCGCAATCCGCTGTTCGCTGTTCTTAATTAATCCTGCTTTAACAGGAGATAAATTGGCTACAGCTGTAAAATTAGAGCGGGGAATAACATCCCAGGGCAATGCTGATGGTTCTGTATCTTCACCAATTTTATCCATCGGATATACTGATGGAAAAACGATATCTGGCATTACGCCTTTATGTTGCGTACTGCTGCCGGCAACTCTATAAAATTTGGCCATTGTCAAGTTGATCTGGCCCAGGTTAATATCCGCTACTGCAGTAGAAGTTGGCGAAGTACCCAAGGTCTTATCTCTGGTTACCAAGCCAGCTATTTTTTGCAACATTCCTGGATTTACCAATTTATTTAAGTCGATAGATGATTGAACGGTTCCTTTACCATAAGTTTGGCTACCCATAATAATTCCACGTCCATAATCCTGAATCGCACCTGCAAAAATTTCGGATGCAGAAGCACTTAAACGATCAACCATTACACCGAACGGACCATCCCAGGCTACGCCTGCAGTTTCATCTTCATCTACTTCAATTTTACCACGTAAATCTTTTACCTGTACAACCGGACCTCTATCAATAAATAAACCGGTTAGGGAGATCGCTTCAACAAGAGATCCACCTCCGTTTCCACGTAAATCCATTACAATGGCATCAACCTTATCAATGGTTTTTAAAGAATCTATCAGTTTCCTAACATCCCTTGTGGTACTTTTATAGTTCTTATCGCCGGCATTTGCTGCTTTAAAATCAGCATAGAATGCAGGTAATGAAATTACCCCAACTTTATAGCTTTTACCGTTTGAATTTATGGTTTTCACTTTTTTCTTAGCAGACTGATCTTCCAGAATTACCTTCTCCCTCATCATTTCAATGATCACCGGTTTAGAAGACATTTCTTTACCAACGGGAATCACTTTTAACCGGACCTTCGTTCCTTTTGGGCCTTTTATTTTGCTCACCGTCATATCTAATCTCCAGCCCACAATATCAACGAAGTCTTCATTTCCCTGTGCAACTGCAATAATTCTATCACCTGCAGTTAACTGTTTACCTTTAAAAGCTGGTCCACCTGGGATAATTTCCATAATTTTAACTACTTCATTCTCCAGTTGTAAACGTGCGCCAATTCCTTCAAACGAGCGAGACATTTCTTCATTAAACTCAGTTGCTCTGGCTGGCACAAAATAGTTGGTGTGAGGATCAATGGACTCTGTAAAAGCATCCATTAAAATCTGGAAAACGTCTTGATTATTCGTTTTAGCCGTTTGAGATTTTAAATTCTGATAACGCTTGGTTAAGGTTTCAACATTTTTACTTTCTGCAGAACCGGCTAAATTAAGATTTACCAATTCGTACTTTACACGTTTCTTCCAGGTATCGTTTAAGATCGTGCTAGACGCTGCCCAAGGCAATTTCTCCCTGTCATAAACATAAGTATCGTTTTGATTGAAATCATATTTATTTTTAATCTGCGCTAAAGAATAGGTAAAATATTCATTTAACCTTTTTGCGTAAACGTTATAAATATAAAATGGACCACTTAAATCGCCGTTTTTGAAGTCGTCATCAAGGGTAGTCCTATATTTTTCGAACTCCTTAATATCAGAAGCCAGAAAATAATTTTTGCCTTGATCTAAAGCTTTGATGTATTTATCTAAAATCAGAGATGAAATTGAATCATTTACCTGAACTTTTTTGTAGTTATAACTTTCGATCAGGTTAACCACTTCTTTAATTACGAGCTGTTGCTGCTGATCGGGCATAACATTTGTAACACCATCAACCACAGGCTGAGGTTTTGGTGCGGCGTGACAAGCAATCACAGCGGCAGTAAAAATTATAAAAAATACTCTCTTCAACATCTGTTTAAATGATTTAAAATCCATTTCCAATTCTATATAGCCAATATGATACCATTTCAACGAAAAAACAAAAAAGAGACAGCATTATTACCGTCTCTTGTTAAAACTTATCAAATCTACTAAAAGCTTCTTATTTAACAATTCTTAAAATGCTAACGTTTGATATTATTATTTGTTTTAAGAGATTAAGCGTGAAGGCTTTCTGGAAGAGCGGTTATCAATACATTTAAATGCTCAGGTACTGCCTGTTTTGCACAGATATCAGGAAACCAATATGAAAATTATTTGGAACCTGTTTTAGAAGTGGTTTTGTTGGAGATTACTTCTCTCGCATCACGTATCTGACCTTTATATTGTGTAATCTTAACCGAATTAGCGAACCATTCTGCTGTTTTCAGGTCTCTCAGGGCCAAAGTAAAATCTTTCTTTTTAATTTTAACTTGTACGATCCCTAGAATAGATTCGAGGTAGGAGTTATTACTTTTAAGCTGTTTCGCGAGCATGCCCTGCTGTGTATAAAACCACATTGACTGGGTAGATTTATTATTGGCCAGATAAACTTTCCCAAGTAAACCGTAAGTATTCATTAAGCCACTTCTGCTGCCTAATTTAGAATAATTTTTGAGCGCAACATTTAGCAAAATTTGTTCAGCATCCGTAAAGCGACCAAGCATATAATGCATATTACTCATTTTTATAATCGCCTGGCCATATAAATTGTAATTTTTTACGGCATTATATTCAAATGCGGCCTTACCAAATAATGTTAAGGCTTCGTTAAAATCGCCTTTTTTTTCCAGGTCCTGCGCTTCATCAAAGAAAGAATTGCCATCTACCAGGTCAAATTTAGAGATCGAAATCGTAATTGCATTTCCCCCATTCGGCTCCTGACTATCTGCTCTATCAATATTTTGAGCTTGTACTTGTAATGAGGCAAAAAGACTCAAAAGAGCCAATACATTTTTGATCATGCAACAAAAATAATACTTTATATTCAACTTTAGCTAAATACCTCTAAATTAAGATCGAATGATGCCCAAACCATGTATGGATGTGAATCATAGTGGTAAAGTTCGCCTTGATTAGAAACCCCGATAACACCAGCAAAGCCATCGAATGCTTTCAATTCAATAAAGGATTTATCACAGGCATCTTTCAATGAAAATCCGTCTGTAACACGGGTTACGATTTTCGATGCCAATGAACCACTTACAATATCTTCACCAACTCCTGTGCAGGAAACGCCCGCAAACTGATTTGCGTAATTTCCTGCAGTTGTTGCAGAATCGCTTACGCGGCAAGGAATTTCGAATCCTTTACCTCCTGTAGAAGTCGCTGCAGCAATGTTGCCGTCTGCATCTAAAGCCACGCACCCCACTGTACCTTTATTATTTTCTTGATTGCGCTTTTCGTCGTATTCCTTTTGTCGTTGAGGCGTGATGGGATTGAAATATTCAAAATTATTTTTCCTGGCAAATTGCTGCGCACCCTCTCCACTCAGTACCCGATCATCATATGGTAATAAATGCTTCGCAACCTCAATTGGATTTTTCACCTCCTCTATATTAATTACCCCGCTAAATCTTTCGGTTTTTCCATCCATTAATGAAGCACTTAACCTTACCTTTCCGTCACTTTGAATTTGTGAACCAATCCCGGCATTAAACAGCTCATTATCTTCAAGCAAAGCAACCGTATACACAACCGTTTCTACTGCAGAATGTGTTTGCAGATAGGCGTGCCCAAGCTTTACGATATCAGCCAAAGCATCTTGTTTAGCTTTTTTAGTTTCCTGGTTGGTGGATGACTCACTGAAAAAGCCACCGTGGATAATTATTTTCATCTTATTCGTGTTAAGATTTGAGTATCTAGTATCAAGATTTTTAATAGCAGGTATTAACATTGGTATGGAGATTTCAGTAGCAGGTATCAAGGTGCAAGTATAACAGCTAGCCTGTAACAGTTAATTATAAGCGAAAGACTGCTAACTGCAAATTGTTAACTAAAAACTGTCAACCGCAAAATGTTAATGCCACTACGCTATTGGAACAACTTTAGGGTGATGGATCACTAAACTATGATCAGTTAAATCATAAACGTCTCCATCGCACATTACATGTACCACCATATTCTTGATAGATACCGGTTGTCCCATTTCAACATCGGTTAAGTTCGTATCAGCCATTTGTCGACCATCTACCAGGATTACCATCCCTGACCCAATAGCTTCCATGATGTGCCCGTCTGAAATAAACAGACCAGTATCTTCGCCCAAACCAATGCCCAGAATACCGGGGTTACTTGCCGCAGCATAAAGCAGCCTGCCTATCCGTCCACGCTGAACAAAGTGCGTATCTACAATAACATCATCTATAAATCCAAGTCCACCGGTAATCTTTACTTCGCCTTTAAGCAAAGCATCTTTACTGCTGCCCTGGTAAATCATATTTTTGGAACTCGCTGCCGCTCCTGCTGATGTACCTGCAATAACCACTGGCTCTGTCTTATATTTTTCAATCAGAATCTGATGAATTTTTGTTCCTCCAAAGATAGAGGAAAGCCTGAGCTGATCGCCACCGGTGAAAATGATTACTTCAGCAGCTTTAATCCGTTCGTAATTTTCGTCTGAATTCGCTTCTTCCCGATTGGTAACATTTAAGACGCCAACATTATGAACATCCAATTGCGCATAAGCTTTGATATATTCTTCACCAACCTTTTCGGGCATTAAAGAAGCCGTGGTAATGATTTCGAAACGTGATTCAATATCTTTTACCGATTCTGTAGTAATCCGTTTTAAAATTCCTCTTTCGAAAAAATTCATGTTTTCAGGCAATCCAAATTGCGTTTCAGCGAAGCTGCCTGTATTTATTGCGCCTCCAATAATGATGAGTTTGCCCTTCGGAACCATTTTGTGTGTATTAGTATTCGATCAAAAAACCCAAATATATCAGCTTAAGATAAAAAACACGACTTTTTTTGTCAATAATTATGCAATTATTAACAATAGTTAAAATAATTGCGAACAATTTCCGTAAAAGTAAGGGCTGTAAACGAAACAAATAGCACTAGAAATTCATTTAGCTATTTGAAGTGTCAGTTTTCAAAATAAATTTATAATTTACAGTCATCAATTTTAGCATAGCAAAGTTGAAAAAAGGCCTTCTTAAAAACCTAGCTTTTTTATAAAAAACGACAAACCATTACATGAAGATATACAACATACAAGTATTGAGAGGGCCAAATATATGGTCGATAAATCGCAAGAAACTCATTCAGATGAGATTGGATTTAGAGGAACTAGAGCAAAGACCAACCAATGTTATTGAAGGCTTTAGTGAGCGAATAGAAAAATTACTGCCAAGTATGTTTACGCACCGTTGCTCTAAAGGTGTTGAAGGTGGTTTTTTCTCGCGCGTAAAAGAGGGAACCTGGATGGGACATGTTATAGAACACATTGCCCTTGAAATCCAAACCATCGCCGGGATGGAAACAGGTTTCGGCAGAACGCGACAAACTAAAACAGAAGGTATTTACAATGTAGTATTTAGTTATCTGGAAGAAAAAGTTGGCGTATATGCGGCCGAAGCTGCAGTAAGAATTGCTCAGGCACTCATCGATGGTGAAGAATATGACCTGGAACATGACATTCGCCGAATGAAAGAAATTCGTGAACTGGAAGCGCTTGGTCCGAGTACCGGATCAATTGTACAGGAAGCCGTGAGCAGAAACATTCCATGGATCAGGTTAAATAAAAGTTCATTGGTGCAATTAGGCTATGGCAAAAATCAGGTCCGCTTCAGGGCAACCATGACAGAAAAAACCAGCAGCATCGCCGTTGATATTGCAAGTAACAAAGAAGAAACCAAACGCTTATTAACTGAAGCGGCCATTCCGGTAGCATCAGGCGTAACCATTTCAAACGTAGAAGACCTCGAAGCATCGGTTAATAAAGTAGGCTTTCCATTGGTATTTAAACCACTGGATGGCAATCATGGCAAAGGTGCAACCATCAACGTTAAAACGATGGAGGTTGCCCGCGAAGCTTTTGAATACGCAAAAACTTATTCCCGGAAGGTTATTATTGAAAAGTTCATCACAGGCTTTGATTTCCGTGTTTTGGTTATTGATCATAAAGTGGTTGCTGCAGCGCAACGCGATCCTGCACACGTACTTGGAAATGGCATTCACACCATTCAGGAGTTAATTGATAAAGAAAATGAAGATCCGCGACGTGGTTACGGGCATGAAAATGTCTTAACAGAAATCGCCGTGGATCGCGATACACTAGATTTACTGGCGAAAAAAGAATATACTTTAGAAACCATTCCTCAAAAAGGCGAAATCGTTTACCTGAAATCTACAGCCAATCTCAGTACCGGCGGAACATCTATCGACGTTACAGATATTGTGCATCCGCAAAATATTTTCATCTGCGAAAGAATTTCCAGGGTTATCGGCTTAGACATTTGCGGAATTGACATCATGGCCCAAAACCTTACGCAACCGCTAACGGAAAATGGTGGTGTTGTATTGGAAGTAAATGCAGCTCCGGGTTTCAGAATGCACCTGGCACCGAGCGAAGGTTTGCCGAGAAACGTTGCAGCATCTGTAGTAGATATGTTATATCCTCAAAACAGACTGTCTTCTATCCCGATTATAGCAGTTACCGGAACAAATGGAAAAACAACCACAACACGGTTAATTGCCCATATTATCCGTAGTAACGGTAAACGTGTAGGTTATACCACGAGTGATGGTGTTTATGTGCACAACACGATGTTGATGAAAGGTGACACCACCGGACCGGTAAGTGCTGAATTTATTTTAAAAGATCCGACTGTAGAATTTGCCGTTCTGGAAACTGCCCGCGGTGGGATTCTAAGGGCTGGCTTAGGCTTCAATGCCTGCGATATTGGCGTGATCACCAATATCCAGGAAGACCACCTAGGTATTTCGGATATTCATAATCTTGATGATTTAACCCGTGTAAAAGCAGTTGTAGTTGGCGCAGTTCGTCGTAAAGGATGGGCGGTTTTAAATGCCGACAATGGTTACTGTGTGAAGATTGCCAGAGATGCACGCTGTAATGTGGCTTACTTTAGTATGGATGAAAACAATCCGGTAATTAAAGAGCATTGCAAAAAAGGTGGTATTGCAGCAATTTATGAAAATGGTTACATCACCATCAAAACAGGCGATTGGAAGTTAAGGGTTGATAAAGCTACCCACATTCCGTTAACGTTTGGAGGGGCTGTGAACTTTATGATTCAAAACGTTTTGGCGGCAACTTTGGCCACTTACTTATGGGGTTATAAACCAGAAGACATTCGTTTGGCTTTAGAAACTTTTATTCCATCAGCTGCGCACACACCAGGCAGAATGAATATATTTAGGTTTAAGGACTTTAAAGTACTGGTGGATTTTGCCCATAATCCAGATGGATTTAACGGCGTAAAAGCGTATTTGCAAAGTGTAGAAGCCACAGAGCATGTAGGTATTATTTCCGGAACCGGCGATAGACGTGATGAAGACATTATCGAAACGGCACGCATATCAGCCCAAATGTTCGATAAGATTTATATTTGCCAGGAAAAATATTTAAGAGGCAGACAACAAGATGAACTTATTAATCTCCTGGTTCAAGGCATAAGGGAGGTTGATCCGAATAAGGAAGTGATCATCAACAATAAAAGTACAGAATGTTTGCAAATTGCAATTGAGACCGCTAAAAAAGGCTCTTATTTAACGATTTTAAGTAACACTATTGATAATACTATTCAGCGGGTTACCGAACATCTTGACCGAGAACTGGAAGCATAAAACAAAAAAACTCCTGATGATTCATCAGGAGTTTTTTGTTATTGACTAAGCCATACTATGCTTGAGCATCACGTAGCCTTTTAATTTCATCATGTGAGGTTCTTAACGAAGCTTTCTGATCAGAAATTAATGTTCTGATATGTGCTGGAAGATCTTCTACCTCTAAAGCCATTTTATAGGCATTCTGTGCAGCATCTTCCCCACCCTCGCAATTATTTAAAACAGTTTTTCTATCATGACCGGTAAACAATGCTTTCACATCCATCCAGGCTCTGTAGATTTTTCCTGAATTTGTAGTACCTGTATCAATATCATCGCCCAAGGCTGAAATCTCTGTGCCCAAAGCCATTTTATATTTCTGACTTTCTGAAATCATATCCAGGAATAAAGCTTTTAAATCTGCATCCTCATCTTTTAATTCGGTGCGTGCTTTTTCATATCCTGCAATGCGATCGTTATTTATTTGAACAAGGTCGTTCAATACTTCTGTTGTTAATGTTGTAGTGCTCATGTTTATAAGTTTTGATGTACTCTTTTAACATGATCCGGATTGAATAGTTTGCATTTTTTTTTATTTTTCAAGTGCAGCACAGTATTTTGGATTTTAAATCAGATGAGTACATATCTTGTAATTTACACTATTTCCCTGCACTAAATTAGAGTAATAACATCTTCAGGCTCCTTCCGATAAGCTTAAATATCCTTATAAACCTGCTGATTCTGATACAGTAAACAAGCAACTATTAAGCCTTTGTAAACATCCGGTCTCAATTATTTTACTTAAAAAGATTCGCTTTAATGGAAGAATCCATTTTTATAAATGCAGATTAGCAGAAATTAAATTCATCATATTTGAAAATTTATGAACGCATTTATTCAGACTCCACCAGACGGAGGAACTACTTACACAGAAACAAATCTGCAGCAACTTTTTCCCGAACCTTTAAATACAATTACAAGCTTTTTCTTTCTGGCCATTGCCGTATACTGGACATTTAAAGTTTGGGGTGATTTCAAACAGCATACTTTTTTAAGCCTAGCCTTGGTTTTACTTTACATTGGCGGCATTGGTGGAACCACCTATCACGGCTTACGGCGGTGGCCAGTTTTCATTATGATGGACTGGATGCCCATCATGTTGCTTTGCCTATCAGCAGGGGTATACTTCCTGGCCAAACTAACAAAATGGTATTATGCGGCATTAATAATCGGCATTTATGCAATCTTCCAGTTTTATGTACGAAGGCTCTTTGCAGATGGAGATTTCCAGATTTTTATCAATATTAATTACGCGGTGATGGCCGCCATCGTACTCTTCCCGGTGTTCGGGTATCTGATTAAAACAGAATGGCAAAATGGAAAATGGGTTGGCTTTGCGCTGCTGGCTTTTATCTTCGCACTCACTTTCCGGATTGCCGATAAATGGGGAATCTTGGCCGTAGGCACTCATTTCCTGTGGCATACCTTTGGTGCAGTGGCCAGCTTTTGTATGTTGAACTACATTTATCTCGTTAATGCAAAAAAGAATCCGCGCAAATAGATGTCTGTTAAAAGGTTAGCCCTGTTTGCGCTTTAGCTAAATTATAAAAGTTTCGATTTTGCTTTTTGATAATCCAGCTTCTTATTTTTTCCGACGGCATATTTCAATCCTCCGCTGAGATGCTTTAAAAACTTTTCATCTGCCCAGCATTCTTTCAGATGCCCCATAGAAGTATAAAAGGCACGGCCACCATCGAAATCATGGTACCAACTAAACGGATGAAAGTTGCCATTTGTACCACCCTGATAAGAGGTTTCATCAATAGTGATGAGCACTTTCAGATCCGGGTTGATATTTTTAAAATTGTAAAGTTCATCTGTATGCATCCAAACAGAATCTGTCAAAAATTTTGTTGCTGGGTGCTTTGGATCTTTGATAACAAATCTCGCTTCCTGCACTTTAGGGTGACTAACAAAGTAAGCGCCCACCAGTTTTCCGTACCAGGGCCAATCATATTCCGTATCGGTTGCGGCATGGATACCAACGAAGCCTCCGCCCGCTTGGATATACCGTTCAAATGCAGACTGTTGTGCTTCATTCAATACATCACCTGTGGTACTTAGAAAGATCACCGCAGCATATTTTTTTAAGTTTTCTTCTGTAAATAATGTAGCATTCTCAGTGGTATCTACACTGTAATGATGTAATTGACCGAGTTTAATAATTGCTTTTTTACCTTCCTCAATGGAAGCATGGCGATAGCCTTTTGTTTTGGAGAAAACGAGGATCCCGGGATTGCTTGCTGCAAATGCTACACTTTGCAGGATGATTAACGCAATCACCATCGTAAGTATTTTTTTCATCAAAGAATTTGGTTAGACGTTTTATATGCTTTTCTGTAATATCGCTCAATTTAAGAAAGTTCTTTGATAATTTCCTTGCATCGATCTTCAACTTGCTTAAGAACTGGCACAAACAAGGCATTGTCCCAATAAGGATCTACCAGTTCGTCATTATCTAAGAAAAGTTTCACCTTTTGCAGCTCTTCCTTTGTTTTCGCCAGATTATTTACGTCGCTTAAGTTCTTACGATCCATTACCAAAATTAGATCGTATTTTGAAAACATACCAGCCGAGAACTGTTGCGCCCGCTGCATACTAATATCATAGCCGGAATTTTGAGCCGCAGCAATACTTCTATGGTCTGGAGCCTGACCGATGTGCCAGTTTCCTGTTCCCGCGGAAGCAACTTCCCATTTCAAATTTTGCGCTGCTACCAGATGACGCATAATGCCCTCAGCCAATGGCGAACGGCAGATATTCCCCAAACAAACCATTAGAATTCTCAAAACTATTTGGATTTATATTTATATACGAAAGTATAAGTCTTGCCGTCTTGTGTGGTTGTGGTAGTCTGCGTCAACTTTTTACCATCGAACGATAGCGGTGATCCCGGAGCCCCGGATAAGATAATTTTGTCACCATCTCTTTTCCATGTTTTTATACTGGCATCAGTCATCATGTCGCAAAGTGCTCCACTAGCGCCAGCCAAATACGTACTATCTTCCGCAAACGAAAGTGATAGATTGGCTACACAACTTTCTGGCCCCAATAGTTCAATATAATTTTCACTCGTCTTATCGCCCATTTTCATCGCAGGGGTAACTGTTACGGACTCGATTATCCATTTTTTTGAAATGAGTGTTTTATTGCTATCCTTTGTGCAGGCAACTGCCGTGCAAATTAAAAGCACAAATAATATCTTTTTCATGTCGTTATATTTAGGTGTCTGTAAGGTAAACGAAAGTAGTAATGAATTCGCTACAAAAAGAAAAATCCTCCAGTTTTTGGAGGATTTGAACTGGATATCAGTATTATCCGTAAATATCGTTAAGCATTTTCGCCAACCTTACACCACCTTTTAATAATTGTTCGTTCAGCGTTGCTGACCAATCAAAGTTATAACGATAACTCAGTTTTGAATCCGGCTTCGTTCCTTCATAAATTTTGCTACATACGGTATAGGCATCGTAAACGCAGTCTTTTAAATTCGTATTTTGCCAGTTATATAGCTGAACGGCTGAAGGATGATTAATTGCCTTTGCAAATTCAGTATAACTTAGCTGTTGATATTCGATTAACTGCTCATCCCAAACGCGGTGCAGATTCGATTTTTCATTAAACCACATTACTGAAACCCTGTTGCCACCTAAATCTTCCTTATGGGCAACGTGCATAGGTTGGCATAAATCGCCTGCCATGTGAACCAGCATGCGTAGCGCAAGCTTTTTCTCCGATGCTGTACTGCCTGCTTTTTTTAAAACGGCCTTTAATTCGATTATCTTATTATAAAGGTTTGGCGCCTTTTCAGTCTCTAAAATATTGTAAACACCCTGTCTATCCAGCCCTCCCGGAAGATTTACAAAATGCCAGTTGTACATATAATTGTAGGTAGAATCAGATTTAATAAAGTCTCCCCAATTTGCTGACATTGCCAGGGTTTCTGAACCTAAAATAGACTGAATTGCCTTGCGGGTTTTTGCTTTCAGATAGCTATCAGCAATTTCTCCCACTACTCTATGGCCAATCATACCCCAGGCATTTGCCTGAATAGGGAGATAAGCGAGGACACCAATGGCTACAGCCGTTGATAATTTCTTTTTAATCGATTTGGATATCATTTTATAATTCTTTTTGAACGCAGGTGATTTTTTCTTTAAGTGAAAGTTTAATTTCCCTTTGATCGCTTAAACTTTCGAGGATCAGGGTATCTGCCGAGCGCTTCCTGATTAGGAAGTTTTTATCATACCTGCCAATATGATAGCAACCCGAAATTTTTTGCTTATAGTTGGCATGGGTATAGGTAGCCCCAACAAATAAGGTATCACCCCGAACCGCATAAACGCCTTTTGCATACTCTTTCCAAACACCATTATTGAAACAAGAATCTTCGTAGAAGTTTACCTTGCTGTGGGTTACCATGTCTATATAAATGGAATCGCACGAAATTTTAAACCGGTGCTGGGTATAGTTACTTAACTTATCACTGAAAGCGACAGAATCTTCATTCCATACGCCTTGCATAAATTCTTCACCTTTCCCCTGGATATTTGGTAACCTGGAACAGGAAGAATACAACAAAACGGCAACGAAAAACATCACATATAGAAACTTTGGTTCATTACTATTCTTTGGCATTGTTCTGATGAAAAATTGTAAAATAGAGGATCGCGGTATTGTTGATGGTTTAAAATTTTCCAACAGGCATCTTACTTGCATTTACCATATTATTAATGAGCATTAAGAGGCCAGCTGCAAAAGAAACTCCGCCGAAAAAAGCAATCATTCCCAGTGCGCTATAATAAAAACTCACTTCGTCAGCTGGCATAGCCCTACTTTGCATTATAGATGGCATGAAAACATACATAACGCTAATCAATAAAGTAATTCCTGAACCGATACAAAGAAAAATAGAATCAATCCTTACTATCTTATTGATATAAACACAACAAGCAATAAAAATTAAAAGTGGCGTAATTACTGGTACCAGCGAAAACAGAAACTGTAAAATTGAACTATTCATATCCTTATATTTAATATCTGTTACCAGCTGATTCTTTTCAAGCAGAACAACTACGCGTATTTCTTTAATGCGATAATTTCAAAATGAAGTAAAAGCAAGGTTTCAGCATTAACCGACAACCTTGATTTTACTTCAACTATGATAGATTTTATTATTAAAGCGATAACTCTATTTTAAACTCCCAACCATATCTTCCGGACGAACCCATTCATCGAATTGCTCATTGGTTAATAAGCCTAATTCTACCGCTGCTGCTTTTAGTGTTTTATTTTCTTTATGCGCCTTTTTTGCAATTTTGGCTGCATTTTCATAACCTACATGCGGATTTAATGCTGTTACCAGCATCAATGAATTTTGTAAATGTTTCTCAATTTCCGGTAGGTTAGCTGTAATTCCTTCTGCGCATTTATCAGTGAAGGATACGCAGGCATCGCCGATTAAACGTGCTGATTGCAATACGTTGGTTGCAATTAAAGGTTTGAAAACATTCAATTCAAAGTGGCCAGACATGCCACCTATAGAAACTGCTACGTCATTACCAATTACCTGAGCACATACCATTGTTAACGCTTCCGGCTGTGTTGGATTCACTTTTCCTGGCATGATGGATGAACCGGGCTCATTATCAGGGATGACAATTTCACCAATACCACAACGCGGACCAGAACTCAACATCCGCACATCATTTGCAACCTTCATTAAAGCTACAGCCGTACGTTTCAGCGCACCAGAGAGTTCAACCATGGCATCATGTGCAGCCAAAGCTTCGAACTTATTTGGCGCGGTAACGAATGGAAAACCTGTTAAATCAGCAATTTTTTGAGCCACTAAAACGTCGTAACCTTTTGGTGTATTTAAGCCTGTACCAACCGCGGTACCACCTAAAGCCAATTCTGCAACCATTACCAAGGCATTTTTAATCGCCCGGATGCTGTTGTCAATCTGTTGTACGTATCCAGAAAATTCTTGTCCCAATGTTAATGGAGTAGCATCCATAAAGTGGGTACGGCCAGTTTTAACAATTGAACTAAATTCATCCACTTTATTAGCCAAAGCATTACGCAATTTCTCTAAGCCCGGAATAGTATTTTCTACGGTAAGTTTATACGCTGCAATGTGCATTGCAGTTGGGTAAGTATCGTTAGAAGATTGTGATTTGTTTACATCATCATTCGGGTGAAGTACTTTTTTATCATCAGCCAATGCACCGCCGTTAATTACGTGTGCACGGTTGGCAATTACTTCGTTGCCGTTCATATTGCTCTGCGTACCAGAACCAGTTTGCCAGATTACCAAAGGAAACTGATCATCCAGATCACCAGCGATAATTTCATCGCAAGCTTTTGCAATTAACTCAGCTTTTTCGGCGGTAAGCACACCAAGTTCTGTGTTAGCCAAAGCTGCAGCTTTTTTCAAATAGCCAAAAGCATGAATAATTTCTTTAGGCATAGAACCTTCAGGTCCGATTTTAAAATTATTGCGTGAGCGTTCGGTTTGTGCACCCCAGTATTTGTCGGCAGGCACTTGTACCTCGCCCATGGTATCGTGTTCTATTCTGAAACTCATTATATTTTGATTTTTATTGTCGCAAATTTAAGTTTTTTGCCTATAAAGCAAGGTATTATATTCGATATTTCCTTCGGGATAATTGTATCTATTTTTTCTTTCGGTTTGATATGCAGATTGGTGGATTTCACAGATGAGTTTATTGAGACTGGTCCTGCAATCAGCATCCCCTTTTTTAAAGGGGCGCAAGTAGGAGGAGTATTTCTTTCTGGTACCAAAAGCCTACAAAGCAAGCCTGAACACAAGTGAAAATGAAAGTGCAGGCTTAAAATTTATTCGTTCTAAGTGAATTTTGCTGTTCGACATGTTCCTTAGGGTATTAGAATAGATTAGTTTACCACGGTCAATACCAGCATAATTAAAGGCTAAGGATATGAATACTGCACTGATGCATATAAAGCGTAGTTGAGATGCAGTTTGTTCGGGTAGAATTGTCACAAGTCCGAACCAACCGTGAACCAACTGCGTCTTTACTCCGTCTTTAAGGTTAGCAACCTTTCCATTCGGTTACAGGCATGTTATACAAAAGGTTAAAGGAAATTGATATGATGCAATTAGAATAGGGATTTATAAGCATCAGACAGACTGGTATTTCTATTGAATTAAAAATTGGGTTATTAGATTAAATTACAGCGTCTGTTTTAATTAAATTCTGCTCCAAACTATTCAAATACTAACTTAATGACTTCATTTACTATTTTGGCATTTTGTAAGCGGGTTTTTAAGCAGAGGTTTATGAAAATTTATAATGTATGAAAAAGACCATCTTCATTCTTTTTAACCTCATGCTTACAATAGTTACGGTAAATGCACAAAAAGGCATCGACTTTACACATTCATATCAAAGCCAAATCGGGGACTGGTTAAGGTAGCGCAAGATAAATAGACACCAAACCTTGCAGGCTTTAAAAACCTTCAAGGTTTAAGCCCGCATTTTTGTACTTTTGCGGCTATGTCAGTTATTAAACCCTCGTTAGCAAAAGGTACGCGTGATTTTTCGCCTGTTGAAATGGTGAAACGCAATTTTATTTATGATACCATTAAAACGGTTTTCAAGAAATATGGTTACGCAGAAATTCAAACGCCAAGTTTTGAAAACCTTTCTACCTTAACCGGAAAATATGGCGATGAAGGCGATAAACTGATTTTTAAAATTTTGAATAGTGGAGAGTACCTTAAAGATCCTAAAAAGAAATCTTTCGACTTTTCGGAGGAGGAAAACAGCAATAAACTTATTCCACTGATTTCTGAGAAAGCACTTCGCTATGATTTGACTGTACCCTTCGCCCGTTATGTAGTGATGCACCAGCATGAAATCACCTTGCCTTTCAAACGTTTCCAGGTTCAGCCGGTATGGCGGGCCGATAGACCGCAAAAAGGAAGATATCGCGAATTTTATCAATGTGATGTTGATGTAGTAGGTTCAGAAAGCTTGCTCAACGAAGCCGAATTTATCCTGATCTACAATGAAGCATTAGGCAAATTAGGTTTAAAAGATTTTAGCATAAAAATTAATAATAGAAAAATCCTATCAGGTATCGCAGAGATTATAGGCAAACCTGATTTAATTATCGACATGACTGTAGCCATTGATAAACTGGATAAAATTGGTTTAGATGGTGTAAGTAAAGAATTATTAGAACGCGGTTTTACCGAAGCTGATTTAGAAAAACTGCGCCCGGTTATTTTGTTAGAAGGCAGCAACGAAGAAAAACTGGCAAGTTTAAAGGAAGTACTTGCAACTTCTGAAACCGGGTTAAAAGGTGTAGCAGAGATTGAAACGGTTTTCGACTATGTAGAAAAGCTGATCTCATATGCTTTACCACTAACAGCGAAATTAGAATTAGACATTACTTTAGCACGTGGTTTAAATTACTATACGGGCTGTATTTTCGAAGTAAAAACCAATGAAGTAGCCATGGGCAGCATTGGTGGCGGTGGCAGATACGATGACTTAACCGGCATGTTCGGATTAAAAGATTTAACCGGTGTTGGGGTTTCTTTTGGTGCAGATCGGATCTATGATGTGTTGGAAGAATTAAATCTTTTCCCTGCATCAGCAGAAGTAGGCACGAAAGTTTTAATCAGCAATTTTGATGCAGAAGCAGAGCAATATGCACTCCCTATTTTACAACAATTTAGAAATGCAGGTATTTCGGCTGAATTATACCCTTCATCAGCCAAGCTGAAAAAGCAAATGGCTTACGCTGATGCAAAGAAAATCCCTTATGTCATTCTGATCGGTGGTGATGAAATTGCCAGTGGCGAGTTAACCTTGAAAGATATGCACAGCGGAGAACAGAAAAAACTTACTGTGTTAGGTATTCTGGATTTGTTGAAATAAGGTTTAACCGCAAAGAGTGGAAAGTTTGTCGCAAAGAAACGCTAAGTAAGTCTAAAGTAAATAGAGGTTAACCGCAAAGGGCAGAAAATTCTTTCGAGAGAAACGCTAAGCAAAGTGCAGATAACAGGCGCCCAACTTTGCGTTTCTTTGCGCTTTTTCTTAATTTACTTTGCGGTTAAACTTACCTCCCAACCCGCAATAAAATCGGGAACCGCACCTCTTTTTCCGCTTCATCACCCCAGGCTTCTTTCAATTCTGTTATTAAATACTCCAATGGATTTCTTTCATTCGCTTTTTTGTAATGTTGAAGTGCAGACCAGGTATTTAAATAGCCAATCAGTTGGTTGAAGTTCCAGGTAGTCTTGATTTGAAAGTGGGGGGCAGCGATTTCTTCAAATGGAAAAGGAATCGTTTTGTAGCCCTCCTCTATATACCGGCGTTCGCTATCCCAATATTTACCCAGAATGTCTTCGTATAGTTTATGAATTACCTGATCTACCTTTTTATCAATTAACATCAGTCCGTATCCAATCACTGCAATCGCACCGTCTGGTTTCAAAGTACGCTTCACTTCCGAATAAAAAGCTTCAAAATTGAACCAATGAATAGCCTGTGCTACCGTAATCAGATCGAAACTTTGATCCGGAACATCAGCCAGCTCTGAAGATTCAACTTTATATAAGATATTTGGCAACTTAAGCGCCTGACTCAATTGTTGCTCACTGATATCAGTAGCATAGACTTGCTGAAAGTGTTGCGCCAATACCCTTGCTACCTGGCCATTTCCAGTTGCACAATCCCATGCAACATTTTTTTTATCGACCAGTTCTAATAGAAAATCATATAACTCCTGAGGATAAGTTGGTCGGTAGATGGCATATTCAGCAGACTGGGCAGAAAAGTTATCTTTCATGTTAATGAGTGAGTTTTGAATGAGTGAATGATTATAGGGTGAATGTGAACAAATGAATATATTTCCCAATGGCTTCTTGCAAATCTCTTATGCTAAGCTTATATTACATTAGTACTAAAATAAACAAAAGAGTTAAACTTGTGTTTAACCTGAATTAAAAAAAGCCATATCAGCTCATGAATAAAACCGCTAAAGAACTTCAGTCTGCAGAAAGCGATGACATGAAATACAGGCTAAAGTCCATCTTTGGCGGCTCTGTAGGAAACCTGGTTGAATGGTACGATTGGTATACTTATTCAGCCTTCGCATTATATTTTTCTGATGCCTTCTTCCCAAATAGCAATCCTACGGCTCAACTTTTAAACACCGCCGGGATTTTTGCTGTCGGCTTTTTGATGCGGCCAATCGGTGGATGGCTTTTTGGAAGTATCGCCGATAAAATGGGCCGCAAAAAGTCGATGACTTTATCCGTTCTGATTATGGCAATCGGCTCGTTAATTATCGGACTAACCCCTGGATATAAACAAATCGGAATTGCAGCACCACTTCTATTAGTCTTCGCCAGGTTGATTCAAGGCTTAAGTACCGGGGGCGAGTACGGAACTTCTGCCACTTACCTCAGTGAAATGGCCACAAAGAAACGTCGGGGCTTCTTTTCAAGCTTCCAATATGTGACCTTGATTGGGGGTCAGCTACTGGCCTTAGGCATTCAGTTAATTCTTCAAAATTGGTTACTCACCGCCGAAGAATTACACAAATGGGGATGGAGAATCCCGTTTTTTATCGGTGCTATCCTTTCTTTCATCGCCCTATACTTAAGAAGACATATCGACGAAACTGCTGCTTTCAAAAGTAAAGATGCAGAAGAAAAGAAAAGCGGCATCGCGGTGTTAATGAAATACCCCAAAGAAGTTTTTACAGTTGTGGGTTTAACACTGGGCGGAACAATCGCATTTTACACGTTCAGTACTTATATGCAAAAATTCCTGGTAAACACGGTGCACGTGAGTAAGGAAACCTCCACTACCCTTTCATTTATCTCGTTATTAGTATTTGCTATTTTGCAGCCACTATTTGGACTGTTATCTGATCGTATTGGCAGAAAACCGCTATTAATTGGCTTTGGGGTACTGGGAACGCTTTTCACTGTGCCCATTTTAACGGGCATGGCTGGAGAGACCAATACCACCATTATCTTCTTGCTGATGATTGCAGCACTGATTATTGTGAGTGGCTATACAAGCATCAATGCGGTAGTAAAGGCAGAACTTTTTCCGGCAGAAATAAGAGCACTCGGCGTTGGATTGCCTTATGCATTAACCGTTGCTATCTTTGGTGGAACAGCAGAATATCTGGCACTTTGGTTTAAAAACACCGGCCATGAAAACTATTTTTACTGGTATGTTACGGGTTGTATTTTAATCTCACTGGTGCTATATACAACGATGAAGGATACTAAACACCACTCAAAGATAGAAGAGTAATGCAGGATCAAGAATTGATAGATTATGAGATGGTGGATAGCACACCTGTGCTTAAAGTTCGGATATTAAAGATAATTACTGATTTCAATTAAATTCAGGTCCGGATCGCGAAAATAAACGGATAGCATTTTTCCGTTTGCGCCCGTTCTTTCTATAGGACCATTTTCTACTTCGACACAGCATTTTTTCAGCTCTTTTAGCACTTCATTAATAGCATGATCTGTTATAAAACACAGATCTGCAGAACCAGGCGTTGGCTTAAAAGCTTTTGGCTCAACCTCACTGCCGTACTGATGGAGGTTAATTTTTTGGTTTCCAAATTTTAAAGCCTTCCGGTTATCGTCATAATCGATCACCTCCATGCCTAATGCGTTTTTGTAAAACTTACAAGTGCTTTCCATGTTCACCACTGTGAGTACCAAATGATCTATATTGCTAACTTTCATATTTGATTATTTGATTATTTGATTATTTGATTATTTGATTATTTGATAAGAAACTAAGCGTTTAGCAAATTGTTTTAAATGTGCATCCGATTTTAACAACCTGGTTTTCTCCGCGAAGTGTTGGCAACAATCTAATCACAAAATAATCAAATTTTATATATTTACCATTATGCAAAACCAAGCTCCTTTAGCCGAAAGAATGCGTCCTCAAAACCTTGACGAATATGTGGGACAAAAACATTTAGTGGGTACAGGTGCCGTTTTACGCAAAGCGATCGAAAGCAGTCAGTTGCCTTCGATGATTTTCTGGGGGCCTCCCGGGGTGGGGAAAACGACACTGGCATATATTATTTCGCAGGCATTGGATCGCCCGTTTTTTAACCTGAGCGCCATCAATAGCGGCGTAAAAGATATTCGGGAAGTGATAGATAAAGCTGCTGCGCTAAAAGATAGTTTTTTAGGGTTACCGATACTATTTATTGATGAGATCCATCGTTTCAGTAAATCGCAACAAGATAGTTTGCTGGGTGCTGTAGAACGTGGACTGGTTACATTAATCGGCGCAACAACAGAAAACCCATCCTTTGAGGTTATCTCCGCTTTACTTTCCCGTTGCCAGGTTTATATCTTAAAATCTTTAACAGAAGAAGAGCTGGCTGGCCTGTTACAAACGGCGATTAAAAAAGATGTCATTCTCTCCCAAAAGAAGATCAAAATTGAGGAGCATGAAGCACTCATCCGCCTTTCTGGTGGTGATGCACGTAAGCTTTTAAATGTACTTGAAATTGCCGTTAATGGGATTGGTGGTGATAAAATCACCCTTACCAACGAAAGCGTTTTGGCTCACGCACAGCAAAACCTGGCCTTATATGATAAAGCTGGCGAGCAACATTACGACATTATTTCTGCATTCATAAAATCCATTCGCGGGAGCGATCCGAATGCTGCCGTTTACTGGTTAGCCAGAATGATCGAAGGAGGAGAAGATCCACTGTTTATTGCAAGAAGGTTGTTGATTTTATCTTCGGAGGATATTGGAAATGCTAATCCAAATGCGCTATTATTAGCCAACAATTGTTTCACGGCTGTAAATGTAATCGGTTATCCAGAAGCCAGAATTATCTTGTCGCAATGTGTAACCTATCTTGCCAGCTCACCTAAAAGCAATGCTGCTTATGAGGCCATCAACCATGCCCAGGCTTTAGTGAAGCAAACCGGGAATCTACCGGTTCCGCTACACATCCGCAATGCGCCAACCAAACTGATGAAGAATATTGGCTATGGAAAAGATTATAAATATTCGCACGGCTATGAAGGAAATTTTGAAGCGCAGGAATATTTCCCTGATGAATTAAGCGGAACTAAACTCTACGATCCTGGTAAAAACCCTGCCGAAGAGAAATTACGCGAAAAACTCAAACAAAACTGGAAAGATAAATACAACTATTAGTGTAACAATTCAAAACAATGGGTTACTAATATACAACATTAACAAACACCTAAACTTATATGCTCAGTACTTTCTTAAGTCATCAAAAGAAATCTTTTTGGCGTTCGCGAAACCGTGGTGGCAGCATTGCTGCCCAGGTTGTGTTAGGCTTCTTTATGCTCTATTTTTTAGTGGTTGCCGGCTTGATGGGCTTCGGAATGACAGTACTACTTCCTAAAGTTTTTCCAAAACACGATGTCATAACCAGTTTCAATGGCATTATCCTTTACTATTTCGCATTCGATTTCCTGATGCGGTTACAACTTCAGGAGTTACCTACATTAAGCATTATCCCTTACCTCCACCTTAAAATCTCGAAGAGTAAAATAGTAGACTTCTTAAATATCAAATCACTTTTTTCTGCTTTTAACCTCTGGCCATTTTTGCTGTTCCTCCCGTTTTGTTTCATCACCATTTCAAAACAATATGGCAGTTTGGTCGTTTCAGCTTATATCGTGAGCATATTTTCTTTAATGCTACTCAATAATTACCTCATCTTATTTATCAAAAGGAAATCCATATCAAATATCTTTTTTACGCTTGGCGGCCTGATTATCATTTCTAGTTTTGCAGCCTTAGAATACTTCAAGATAATATCCATTACAGCTGCATCTGATGTTGTGTTCAGAGCCGTTGCCAAACAACCTTTACTGGCTTTGATATTCCCCGCATTAACGTTTTTAGTATATAAAATAAACTCGGCCTTTTTACGCAGAAACCTTTATGTTGAGGAATTAAGCGCTAAACAGGAGAAGAAAGTCAGTACCGATTATCCTTTCTTTAACCGCTTTGGTAAAGTTGGCGAACTTGCAGCGCTAGAACTCAAACTCATCATCAGACATAAACGCCCTAGAAATACCGTTTTGATGGGAACCATCATTTTAGCTTATGGTTTCCTTTTTTATAAACCACAAGTATTGCAAACAAATTCATTTGGCATGATGTTATTTGCGGCTGTATTTATGACTGGCATGTCTATTATCAGTTATGGGCAATTCATGTTTGCCTGGCAGAGTGCGCACTTCGACGGCCTGTTGAGTAAGAAAATAGATTTCAAAGACTTCATTAAAGCTAAATTTCTCCTCTTCACTATTGCCTCTACCATTCTTACCATTGTGGCAAGCTTTTACTGCTTTATAGATGCAAAATTAGTTTTGCTTCACCTGGTAGCCTATTTATATAATATCGGTTTTACCACGGTGATGGTTTTATTTTTAGCCACTTACAATTACAAGAGAATTGATGTATCGCGAAGCGCTAGTTTTAACTGGCAGGGAATGGGCGCAACACAATGGATCTCGATTTTCCCTTTTATTCTGCTCCCCATATTAATCTATTGGGCATTTAACCTATTCCATCTTCCTTATGTTGGCCTGGGGGCTATTGGTTTGTTTGGCCTGGTGATGCTGCTGATGCGTGGCTTCTGGGTAAACTTTATCGTAAAAAGATTTGAACAACAACGTTATAAAATAGCCGAAGGCTTTAGAGAATAATTATGATTTTAGAAGTTAAAAATTTAAGGAAAGTTTATGGCGACAAAACAGTTGTAAACATAGAAAATATTCAAATTGAACAAGGTGAAACAGTTGGCTTAGTCGGAAACAACGGTGCGGGTAAAACTACCTTTTTCCGGATGTTGCTGGATTTAATCAGGCCAACCGATGGTGAAATATTATCTAAAAATGAAAATGTTTCGCAAGGTGATAATTGGAAAAGTTATACTGCCTCTTTTTTAGATGAAGGTTTTTTGATTGATTACCTTACTCCGGAAGAATACTTCACCTTTATTGGTAGTTTAAATAACCTGAGTATTGCTGATGTAAGTAGCTATTTAACACAATATGGTGAGTTTTTCAACAATGAAATATTAAATAGCGGGAAGTACATTCGTGATTTTAGTAAAGGCAACCAGGTAAAAGTGGGTATTGCCGCCGCATTAATGCAAAAACCAGAAATCTTAATTCTAGATGAGCCATTTGCCAATCTGGATCCAACTACTCAAATCAGACTGAAAAACTTACTGAAAGCACAAGCCGGCAGCATGACTACCTTTATATCGAGTCATGATTTAAACCACGTAACCGATGTTTGCAACCGAATTATCCTGGTTGAAAAAGGAAAAGTAATTAAAGATTTTAAAACCGACGAAAACACCTTAAAAGAGTTGGAGAATTACTTCTCTGCCTAACGTCTGTACTAAGAATGATACAACTTTGTTTAGCAGGGATAGGTAATAGGATTAGTATTCGCTGAAACTATTCTTTCCATCAGGAATTGCTCAAAAATTCATATAAATTATTTTTTTGGCATCGTGTTTGAATGTGAACGGTTAGAATTTAAATATAAATAATCATGAGTATCTCAAAAGTAAGAATAGCAACACTAAGTATAGGATTAGCAGTAGGTTCAATCGCATTTCAAAGCTGTGATAGCTTAACCAAAACGCAAAAAGGTGCAGGTATTGGTGCAGCAGCAGGTGGTGTAGTTGGTGCGTTAATTGGAAAAAAAGCAGGTAACACTGCAGTGGGTGCATTAATTGGTGGAGCAATTGGTGGTACTGCCGGTGCTTTCATTGGTCGTAGAATGGACAGACAGGCTGCTGAAATTCAAAAAGCTATTCCTAATGCTGAGGTTATTCGCGAAGGAGAAGGTATCATTGTAAAATTTGATAGCGGGATCTTGTTCGATTTCGATAAAACAGCGTTGAAAGATGCCGCAAAAACAAACGTTCAAAGTTTAGCTTCATCATTAAACCAATATCCTGATACTGACATTAAAATTATCGGCCACACGGATAGTAAAGGTACAGAAACTTACAACCAGGGTTTATCTGAAAGAAGAGCAGCAGCTGTTAAAGCTTATGCAGTTTCTCAAGGTGTTCCATCATCAAGATTGGTAACTATTGGTAAAGGTTTTTCTGAGCCGATTGCTGATAACGAAACTGATACTGGTCGTGCAGCAAATCGTCGTGTTGAAATTGTAATCGTTGCAAACGATGCATTAAAAGACACCGCTAAAAAACAAGGATAATATAAGCAATTACCCTCTACCTATGAGGTCAGCATATATCCACCCCGATACCAAAAAGTATCGGGGTTTTTATTTTAAAGCACGTTATATATCGGGTTATTCCGAAGAATGATCAGCCAATTGCTCGTATTCGCCCTTCCATGCGTAGAAGCCAAAAATCATCAATCCAATACTGATTGGGAAAAATATAAACAAGATGATCGCCCATTGAAGAATGGTATTTGTTCTTTCTATTTCACTGTGTGCCAAACCTACTTTATCGATCGCCTGCGTCACAAGAAAAGCCATGGCAAGCGGTCCAAGCAACATCCAAACTATCCCTAAAATTTTTTTTAACGTATTCATAGTTAATCGTTAATGTTTTCGTCTCTTTTATTTGATAAATAGATTGTTCCGATAATCAGACTTAGCGTTGCAATCCCAATAGGGTACCACAAACCTGAAAGTGGGGTAGCACCCGCAAAGCTGGCAATTAGCGTTGCTATAAACGGAACCAATCCCCCAAACACTCCATTGCCGATATGGTAGGGCAACGACATAGAAGTATACCTGATCTTCGTAGGAAAAAGCTCAACTAAAAATGCTGCAATTGGTCCATAAACCATCGTAACCAGTAAAATCTGGAAGAAAATTAAGCCGACGAATTTCCAGAACAAAGGCGTAGGCAAAACCTTATCCTTTATCATTTCTTTCCCTGTTAAAATACCCGATTTTTGTGAAACTGTATCTACCTGAAATTTATTAAACGAAGCCCCACTTTTCAAGACCACGTTTGTGGTCGATAGGTATAGGCTATCTGATGTACCGGATAAGGCCTCATGTTTTACAACAGGCGTTGCATATACTGCTCCCGCCAAATCCATTTTCGTAGTATCTGTATCATCCAAAAAGGCCTGATAAATTGGCCGATAAAACACGATGCCTAAAAGCATCCCGGCTAACATAATCCATTTGCGACCAACCTGATCGCTCCAGGCACCAAAGATCACAAAAAAGGGCGTTGCAAAAGCGATTCCCCAAAGGAGAATGTACCGTGAATCGTTGAAATCAAGCTTACAGGTATTTTCAAGAAAGGATTGCGCATAAAATTGGCCAGTGTACCAGATCACCCCCTGTCCCATCGTAGCTCCGAATAACGCCAGCAACACCATTTTGAAATTGGCCTTATTGTTAAAACTTTCCTTTAGCGGATTTTTAGAAACATTTCCCTCTGCTTTCAGCTTGGAAAACATCGGTGATTCGTGCATTTTCATGCGGATGTAAATTGACACCACAACCAAAAGAATAGAAAGCAAAAATGGGATTCGCCATCCCCAATCGGCAAAAGTATCTGCACCAAGTACATTCTTAGTGATTACGATAACGCCAAGTGATAAAAATAAGCCTAAAGTTGCTGTGGTTTGAATCCAGCTGGTAAAAAAGCCCCGTTTATCTTTTGGTGCATGTTCTGCTACATAAGTTGCCGCTCCGCCATATTCACCACCAAGTGCCAGTCCCTGTACCAGCCTTAGTATTAATACCAGAATTGGTGCCGCATAGCCAATACTTTTATAGGATGGAATCAGGCCAATTAAAAAGGTAGAGCCGCCCATTAACACGAGCGTGAGCAGAAACGTATACTTTCTCCCAATCAGGTCGCCTAATCTACCAAAAACCAAGGCTCCGAAGGGGCGAACAATAAAACCCGCAGCAAAAATAGCGAGGGTATTAATTAAGGCAGAGGCACCGGCATCTTCCGGAAACAGCTGGTGGCCGATAATCACGGCTAAGCTGCCAAAAATGTAAAAATCGTACCATTCAATTAGTGTGCCCAATGAAGAGGCACCAATAACTTTGAAAATGTTATTCTTGGGTAACGTTTCGCTCATAAATTCGGAATATTTGGTTTTCTAAGATAAACATTTGAGTGCTAAAAAAAATTAAATACTGATTTAAATTCCTACTATCAAACATTTTGGATTCTGTTTTGTACTTTCATACGGAAAACCAAACTTATGCTTTTAATACAGAACATCAGATTAAGTAGAATTTTAAGAAATACCTGGCATGTTGATCTGATCATGATCGCATCCTGCACCGCAGCTTATTTTGTGCGCGAATATTTAATCGCACATCATTTCGAGATCCCATCTATCATACCAACCGTTTTAGGTACCGCAATCGCTTTTTTTATTGGCTTTAATAACAACCAGGCTTATGACAGATGGTGGGAAGCCAGAAAAATCTGGGGAGCGATTGTTAATGATTCCCGGTCATTTGCACGGGCTTTAATTAATTATGTAGATGAAGATGAAGTAAGCAGCAAACGCATGATATTCAGACACATTGCATTTCTTTATGCATTAAAAGCAAGCCTTCGGGGAACTGTTGACGAAATTTACATCAAATATCTCCCACCGGAAGATCTTCTGGAAATAAAAAAACATACCAATAAACACAATGCTATTCTGAATATCCAGTCCAGAGAATTACAAAAACTTTCGAAAGAAAACAAAGTAGATGGGTTCCGTTTCCTCGAAATTAATGAGATGCTGGTTCGCTTTTCTGATTCGATGGGCATGAGCGAAAGAATTAAAAATACCATTTTTCCGACTACATATACCTATTTAACTAAAGTGTTTATCTGGCTTTTTGTGGTGACTTTCACATTGGTAATCAGTCAATCTGCCGGCCCGGCCTCTATCTTTCTGGGTTGGTTAATCGGCTTTGTTTTTGTTTCCACTCAAATAAACGGAATGAGCCTGGTAGATCCGTTTGAAAACAATTCTGCAGGTATTCCCCTGAATCAGATTACCCGAACAATCGAAATTAACTTGCTGCAAATGCTGGAAGAAACCGACATTCCTGAACCCGTAAAACCGATTAATGAAGAATATGTGCTCTAATTTTACCAGGGCTGAAGCTTAATTATAAATGATCATAGAATCAACCATCTGTCATCGGATGAATATAGCTAAAGTGCCAGATATTCATCCGATGACGGACTGAGACCTATTGCTTTGGCATATTCCTTAATTCAATTGGTTTTTTGGTATTCTTTTTCATTTTTAAGTTTAGCATTTCTACTAAAACAGAGAACGCCATCGCGAAATAAACATAGCCTTTAGGGATGTGTTGATCTAATCCTTCAGCTAATAAAGAAACACCAATTAGCAACAGGAAAGAAAGTGCTAACATTTTCACTGTAGGGTGATTGTTTACAAACTCGCTGATCTTACCCGCTGAAAACATCATGATGATCACAGCGATTACCACAGCTGCAATCATGATTTCAATATGCTCTGCCATTCCCACCGCTGTAATTACGGAATCCAGCGAGAAGACAATATCTAATATTAAAATCTGAACGATAGTTGCCCAGAATGAATGTACTTTCGCTTTGCCTTCCTCATCTTCTTCGCCCTCTAATTTATTATGAATTTCGTGCGTACTTTTATATATTAAGAACAAGCCACCAATAATCAGAATCAGATCACGACCAGAGATCGCTAATTTTTCATACCATTCTCCGCCAGTCATACCAATCCAGCTTCCAATGTTAAATAATGGCGAAGTAAGCGTCATGATCCAGCTGAGGGAAAGCAGCAGCAATACCCTGGTAATCATCGCAAGCCCCAAACCTAACTGACGCGCTTTTTTTTGCTGATCTTTTGGCAATTTACCTGAAAGGATGGAAATAAAAACAATGTTATCAATGCCCAAAACAATTTCAAGAAGTGTAAGGGTTAGGAGTGAAATCCAGGCTTCTGGAGTACTTAAGAAATCCATATAATAATTTTATCTGATAAGGCGAAGATATGTAAAATCAATACCGTTTATGGAAACATCTTTTCAGCTAATTTAGTTTTGGTTTACCGCTTGAAGTTTTTTAATCTCGGTATGGAGTTTTGATTCAAAAGTTATTGATTTTGCTTTAAACTCCTGATCGGTAAGAGAAAAATTAGCCATTGCAAAGAGTATCTTCCCATCTCTTCCAACCAGGATATTTGATGGAAAACCGTGGTTAATATTTAATTTCGAGATCTCCTTATTAGTGAGCGAAATGATTTGATAACGATAAGGTATGCGTTTTTGAAAGTTTTTGGCTTTTCTGGGTAAATCGTGTGTAATACCAATAAAACGAACGTGCTTACCAGCGTATTTTGCAACTAACTTATTTAACTCCGGCATTTCATCAATACAGGGCGGACAATTCTCAAACCAAAAATTGATCACTACAACCTCACCCTCCAACTGCTTCGCAGAGAATTTTTTTCCGCCTGTCGTTGTTCCCTCAAAGACCGGTAATGTTCTACCAGCTAACTCTTCAAAAAAGGTCTCCTGGGTTGCCCATTTAACCGGACTTTCTTGCGCATTAACAACAGCACCGAGAAGGATAAAAAAGAATAAGGACAGAAATTTCATAGGTTAAATATAAAAAAAGTCCGGACAAATATGCCCGGACTATATTCCTGATCGTTTAAAGAGTTATTTAAAAGTAACAGACCCATAGGATGTTTTGATATTCACATTTCCTGAACCTCCGCTACCAATTTTGCCGGAATACCTTTTCTCTTCATCATCTCTACTGCTTAGCGAAGCGGAAACATTTGACCCATATTTAAAGCCAGAATAAGAAGTTGATACATTAAAATTACCATTATATCGTTCTGCGAAGCCTAAGCCTACACTTACGTATTCCCCGCCAAAAGTGAAGTTTTTGCAGGCTGGTGTAATCTCACTAACGCTTAAACGATTATAATCCATCCTGATATTCGCATCGCCGTTTATAGTACCTAGTGTTACATTTGAATATTCTGCATCCACAGCTATTTTACCAGAAGATGCAATATTTAAATCGCCGTAGGCTTGTTTGGCAACCAGGTTACCTTTAACCGTATTGATATTTACCTTTGCATATTCGGCATTCAGTAACAAATTGCCGCCGATAGTGCCAACAGTTAGCCCCTTACCATACTGAATTTTTAAATCAGCTGACCTGCGAATAGTATTAATGTTTACACCTACATACTCAGCATCCAGTTCTAAAGTACCCGCACTACCGATATTCACAGGGCCGTTGTAACTGTGCTTCACTACACCTACATTTAATTCCTGAATATCACATTTACCATATTGAACATTAATGTAGTTATTGCTATTGGTCAGATTACCAGCAATCAAATTACCATATTGCACTTTTAATGAAGTCGGTCCAGAAAAATTACCCAGATCTACATTACCATATTGCTGGGAAACAGTAAGCGAATTTGCCGGGGGCATATAGACCACATAGTTAATTTTTACTTCCCTTCTCCAGGTGGTTACGCCGTTTCTCACCCCACGGCCATAACGGCCATTCCTTTCGCTCATGTTCGTTCTGAATGAAACTACATCGCCGTTTTTACTGGCATCAATGGTAACTGCATCTATCATTTTTTGCACTTCATTATCTGAATTGCTGAAAGCTTTGATCTCTATATCAACCTTAATCTCTTTTCTATCCCATGTTTTGATCACGATTGAACCATATTGATTATTTAGGTTGATTTTATCGTTTGGATCCAAGCTGAAACTTTTGCTAAATGATTTTGACTTTTCTGCATCGCTACCATTCATTTCCGCGGAAGCAAGCCTACTGGTTACTTTACTGGTAGTTGCAGAAGTTTTTGTATTTACAGCGTAGCTTTCTGTTGGAGTATCTGCTACAACGCTTTGTTGTGCATTACTTCTTACGGCAATGAATGCCATAACGGCTAAAAATATTTTTATTGCTTTCATTTTTTTGTCTGTTGAAACATTTAATAGCAAACCTGCCGACCGGCCTGCTTTAAACGTAGTGAGCGAGTATGTGTGATTGTGTTGAGTAGCGCGTACAAATGGTAGGTATCGGGTATCAAGTAGCGAGCATTTGATACTTTACTAAATCTGATTCACCTTTTTATAATCATCTACCTGGTTAATAATCAATAATTGTTGCTTTAATAATTGTAGTTGAATTTCACGATTTTTAACCATTGCCTTTACCACAAAGGTTTGGTTAGGCGATGCGGGTAATTCGCTTTTTAAACGTTCGTATTCCTCATCAAGCTTCTTTAAATCTGCAGTAAATTTTTTATACAGTTCCGGGTTAGCAGAAGCGAAAATGGCCAGACTATCTCTTTTTTCTACAATCAGGCCAGCAAACTGTACTTCCTTTTTAGCGTAAACAGTATTGACATCAGCGATTTCCATTTCGCCTTTTTGCATTCTTCCTGCATATAACCAGCCTAAGCCGAAAACAACCAGAATAGCCGCCGCCACACTCATCCATAAATAAAGCTTTACCGGCTTTTTTTCTTTTTTTTGATCTAATCCTTGCTCAATCTTTGCCCAAAGCCCTGCTGATGGTTCCATCACATCAAACGATCTTCGGTTATCTTTAACAAATGTTTCTAATCTATTATTCATCTCTCATCCCTTTCAAATCTAATATACTTTTCAATTTCTTTTTCGCCCTCATGTACTGGGTGCGGCTTGTGTTTTCACTAATCTTTAAAATATGGGAAATCTCTTCGTGATCATATCCCTCCAATAAGTACAAACTCAATACCACTCTGTAACCATCCGGCAGTTGCGTAATTGCCTTTCTTACTTCTTCCGCTTTCAGCTGATGATCATAGTCATCAAAACTTACATCATCCGGTACTTCCGAAATTTCATCCGTACTTACGAATTCCATTTTTCGTTTTCGCAGATAGTTAATCGATTTATTAATTACAATCTGTTTCAGCCACAATCCGAAGGTTGTTTCTTGTCTAAAATCAACAATTCTGGTAAAGGCATCTAAAAACGATTCCTGCAAAACATCTTCAGCTTCTTCTTCGTAATTTAAAATCCGCAAGGCTACGTTATACATCGCCTTGGCGTACAATTTGTATAACTCAAACTGCGCCGCCCGGCTGCCCTGCATGCATGCTTTAACCAATTCCAGGTTTTTATCGATATATACCGTTTCCAAATTTTCGAAGATTCTAATTATAAGACAGGAGGATTTTTAAAACGTTGCATCAATGTATAAAAAAGTTGAAATAAACTTACAACATTACAAGCTATTTAATTACATCTAAATCTTTTACCGGCCTCATCTGTTATTCTGTAATAATGATCGATTGATTATTATATTTAAAGCCTGATGGAAACTTTAACTTAATACGATGGAAACTGATTTAATTACCGCAGAGATAGATACAATACATCAAAAAGCAAATTTAGCTTTTGAAAGGAAAGACATTGGTATTTACATGAGTCAATTCGATGATAGCATTCAGTACACCAATGCAAATGCAACAGTGTACGATAGAAAGGAACTCGTTTACCAAACTGAAAAATATTTCAAAAAAACCAAGGAAATCTCCACCACCTATTATCGAATCAAATCATCTTTTGAAAATGAAATTTTTACTGAAAAGATTGCACGCAAATCAATTGTATTTGAAAAAGGGATAGTGTTTGCAAAAAAACAAACGGTGCAAACAGAAGAAATTTTCAATTGGAAAAGAATAGATGGAACCTGGAAAGCTATAGGCGTTCAGGTAGTGTTGGAAGAAAAGTATTAGCGAATAAAACTCAATATTTATTGACCTACATCAAAGTTTAGCTTTTTTTATCCACGCACCTTTGTTTCAAACAAAGAAAAATGAAGAAAGTATATTTTAAGTACCTCAATACCTTGTTAGTAGTTATACCAATGACTTTAATTATGGCTTTTGTAGGTTTGATGCGTAATTACGGTTTTGGTGAAGACTGGTTTATCAAATTCCTTAAGGCCTGGAGCGTAATGGTCCCTGTATCATACCTCTCAGCTTTTATTATTATTCCGAATGCCCGCAAACTGGCAGAAAAAATTGCATCAAAAAGCTAAATACGCTAATTTGCAAGCTATGCATAAACAGTTTTCTCATTACATCAAAGATCGGATTGAGATTAGCGATGAAGATCTGAAAACTGTTTTTTCATTCTTCAGGCCGCTAAAGGTGAAGAAAAGTGAATTCCTGGTTAGCCCTGGAAAAATCAACAGCAAAATTTATTTTGTAATTAGTGGTTGTCTGAGAATCTTTTTTCTTAACGAAAACGGGAATGAAGCGACCAGGCTATTTGCATTTGAGAACCAGTTTGTAACGGCCTTAGTTAGTTTTGTAACGGCATCAGAATCATTGGAGTTTGTTCAAGCGGTAGAAGAGACCGAAGTATTGAGCATAAACAAAGGAGATTTCTATCATCTCCTGGACATTATCCCCCAATGGGAAAAACTTTATCGTCATTATCTGGAATACGCATATGTAACCAACACCAACAGGCTCATGTCTTTTATTACTTCTGATGCCCTGGAACGTTATCAGGAATTATTAAACAAAAATCCAATTGTTGTTAAGCGGTTATCCAATAAAATGATTGCTTCATACTTAAATATCTCACCAGAAACCCTGAGCAGATTAAAGTCTAAGGCTTAATGCATCATGATAAAGGATTGAGTTTTGAATGATTGAATGAGAGAATAGTTGTTCGTGCTTATATTTCCCTTCAACAGAACATGCTCACCTAAACTGCGTAAGTATCAAAAAAACCTCAAATCTTCTCTTCCAAAGTTTAAAACAAATTCGGTATTTTTGCCGCTCAATTTAGATTACAATATATGTTAAGAACAGTAACTTGTGGTGCGCTAACCCTTAATAACTTAGGTGAAAGTGTAACCCTGTGTGGTTGGGTACAAAAATCAAGAGATTTAGGTGGAATGACTTTTATAGACATTCGCGACCGTTATGGCATTACACAACTGGTTTTTAACATGGATGATAACCGCGAACTTTGCGAAACCGCACGTTCATTAGGTCGGGAATTTGTAATTAAAGCAACCGGAACGGTAGTAGAGCGAAGCAATAAAAATCCAAAAATGCCGACGGGCGATGTAGAGATAAAGATTGCGGCTTTAGAAATCTTAAATGCAGCGAAATTGCCTCCTTTTATGATTGAAGATGAAACAGATGGTGGTGATGAGTTGCGCATGAAATATCGTTATCTGGATTTACGTCGTAATCCTGTTCGAAACAACCTGGTTCTACGCCATAAAATAGCACAATCCGTTCGACGTTATTTAGATGCTCTGGATTTTATTGAAGTAGAAACTCCGGTATTAATCAAATCTACTCCGGAAGGTGCCAGAGACTTCGTTGTGCCAAGCCGCATGAATGAAGGAGAATTCTATGCCTTGCCGCAGTCGCCACAAACCTTTAAGCAATTGCTGATGGTATCTGGTTTCGATCGTTATTTTCAAATTGTAAAATGCTTCAGAGATGAAGATTTACGAGCAGATCGCCAGCCAGAATTTACGCAGATTGACTGTGAGATGTCTTTTATTGAACAGGAAGATATTTTAAATACTTTTGAAGGCCTGATTCGCACTTTATTTAAAGAAGTACGTAACTATGATTTGCCCGAAGTACCGCGAATGCAATATGCTGATGCGATGCGTTTATATGGTTCTGATAAACCAGATACCCGTTTTGATATGAAATTTGTGGAACTGAACGACCTTGCAAAAGGTAAAGGATTCCCCGTTTTCGATAACGCAGAATTGATTGTTGGAATTAATGCAAAAGGTGCTGCCAGTTATACCCGCAAACAGTTAGATGAACTGACAGATTTTATCAAGCGTCCACAGATCGGCGCTACCGGCCTGATCTATGCACGTCATAATGAAGATGGAACGATTAAATCTTCAGTTGATAAATTCTTTAATGAAGCAGATTTAAAACAATGGAGCGAAGCTTTTGAAACCGAAAAAGGCGATTTACTTTTGATTTTAGCTGGTTCTACAGATAAAGTTCGTAAGCAACTGAATGAACTTCGTTTGGAGATGGGTAACCGTTTAGGCTTACGTGATAAAAATACTTTCTCTGCCCTTTGGGTATTGGATTTCCCGCTTTTAGAATGGGATGAAGAAACGGAACGTTACCATGCCATGCACCATCCGTTTACCTCACCTAAGCCAGAAGATATTGCACTGCTCGACACCGACCCTAAAAACGTTCGGGCGAATGCTTACGATATGGTAATCAATGGAACAGAAGTAGGTGGTGGATCTATCCGTATTCACGACCGTACGCTTCAGGCACTAATGTTTAAACATTTAGGTTTCAGCGCAGAAGAGGCGCAAAAACAATTTGGTTTCCTGATGGATGCTTTCGAATTTGGCGCACCTCCACATGGTGGTATCGCATTTGGTTTCGATCGTTTAACTTCAATTTTTGCAGGCCTGGATTCTATTCGCGATGTAATTGCTTTCCCTAAAAATAATTCTGGCAGAGATGTAATGATCGATAGCCCAAGTACAATTGATGATAAACAGTTAAAAGAATTAAAAATAAAGACGGATTTGTAATATAGTGTTCATTCGTTCACTGGTCATTGGTTCAATGGTCCAGGAGCATAAATAGCATGGCTTATTATTTAAGTGCATAAAATAGGATTATTTCTATCGGTTGGTGTTTCACCAACCGAAAAATCAGACTATAATTCAACGGTACTTAGAGCTGGTTGGTGAGATACAACCTAGTAGGTCAAGACTTAGGGCTAGTTGACTATATGCCAACCAATTGATTAAAATAAAAAGCTTCAGAATTTAAAATCCTGAAGCTTTTTATTTATATAGTTTTTGCTCTTTGCTTACTAATGAACAGATCACTAATGAACCACTGTACTAATACGTCTCGCTATCTGGCGGGATGCCATAGTCGATAAATTTCTTTGCTTTTTTATCTTTACGGGTACCAAACCAGCCTTTAACAGAATTATAGATAGCTGATAAATGTTCAGCATCTAAAGACTTACCAACTTTCCCTGAAACAAGGCCAACCGCTGCTTTTGTTAAGAAACCTGCGCCTCTAAAAAGCGTTTTGTTCATAACCATCGGCAATAGTAAAGACATTGCAGTACCACTGATGTTTAATTTGTCATCCGCTTTAAATAGATTACTTGGGGTAGCATATTTCTTAATTAATGCACCAATAGTAAATTGTTTGGCAAATGTTTTAGTGTCTGCAACCAACAGGTTCTGTTTGAGTGTATATTCCACCTTAAGTTCCAGCTTCTTAGCTTGCAGATCTTCCAGATTGCTGATGTTTTTATAACTTCTCATCTTCTTCCTCCTTGTCTGCAAGTTTGTTGAAATACTTACTAATTGCGATATTTATGATTGCCTTTTCAATGTATTTGTCTTTAGTTAAATACACCACAACGGCAAGTAAAATATAAATCAATGAAACGCAACCGAACCCTCCGGTATAACTCCCTAAAACGCTGGACAAGAAGAGGGCTAAAGTTACGCTACCAAATAAAAACGCCAGGATAAAGCATACGATTACTACCGTATTGGTAACTAAATCGGCAAAGATTTTAGATACCTTTTCTACGAGGTAAAGTCGGGTATATTCTACTCTCGCTTCTAAATAGCCTTTGGCATCCTCGAAAATATCCTCGATACCTTTCTCTTTATTTTCTTGCATAGTTAAGATGAAATTTAACTGGGCGCAATTGTACGCCCAGCTATTATTTTATTGCTTATGCGTGCTCTACGTCGTCACTATACTCTTCTTCAACACTTCTCAATTTGGTTTTAATTGAGGTCACAACTTTATCCTTAAGACTAGATAAGCTGTTAATTTCATCAGCAGCTTTGTCTTTAATAGAATCGCCTAAATCTTTTAAAGACTGGCTTAATTTGTCGCGGGTTTCATCACCTTTATCAGGTGCAAATAAGATACCTAAAGCGGCACCAGCAGCTAATCCTGCTAAAAGAGCAACTACAACTTTCGAGTTATCGTTCATGATTATGTATTTTAAGGGTTTAACGTTTCCAATATAAGAAATACTATATTATTTAATTGTTAAGCTATGAATTATAACTCATTATGCTCAATATTTGTTTTAATTCTTTCTAATCTTTCTGATGCCAATGTACTGGATTCATAAATCTTAATCAGCAGGATAAAATAAGATAACAAAAGTGGTCCGAAAACAAGTCCCAGTATTCCGAATAATGGAATACCAATAATTACGCCAATTACAGTAATAATGGGATGAATATTGCCAACTTTTTTCGCAATAATGAATCGGAGAACGTTATCAATATTAATAATAACAATAAAACCGAAAGCAATCATTGCCCATCCTTCAAAATTATGCCCGTTTACAATTTGCAAAATAGCTGCCGGCACGAAGACTACTGGTGGCCCCAAGATGGGGATAAAGGAAATAAAGGCTGTAATCACCCCCCAGAATACTGGATCCTGATAGCCCAATACATAAAATGACAGACTTACAAGCGATCCCTGCACCAAACAGATTAAGCCCTGACCAAGCACATTTGCGAAGGTTGTATTTTTCATTTCATTCCCAAAACGAAGGGCATTCTGTTCGCGAAAAGGAGCATATTTCACTAATGATGCTTCAAATTGCTTCCGTTCAATGAGCATAAAGTAGAGTAAAAAGTATACCACTAAAAGACTAAGTATAATATTTACTGCACTTGAGATTAGCGATGGAAATAGTTGGGTTGCCCAATTGCCCAGTCTGTTCAATCCTTCCTGAATTAGATTTTCATTAATTTCAAATGGTAAAAGATGCTGAAGTTTAACCAGTAAGTTTTTAAAGAAGATTTCATTTTGCCGCAACTCGGAAATCTTGTTAATTACCATACTGCTTAAGGCATAAAAAGGAAGTACAATGAGCACCAAACTGATAACAATTAGCAGGATGGCAACAAAACGTTTGTTCCAGTTTTTTACTTCGGCTAAGTGAATGTAAACCGGGCGAAGAATAGTATATAATACCAATGTACTCAGTATCGCGGAAAAGATATCTTGTAAGGAATAAGCGATGAGTACGCCAAGTGCAATGATGATAACAAGATTGATGTTTTGGCGCTGTTTATAAGAGAATACTGACATAAATTAATGCTCGGTACATCTTAAATAGCAAAAGCAGTCAATTTGTTTTAACAATAATCAGATTGCGGTTAGCCATCTAACCTAATGGCTTTCATCTTATTGTAAAGTGTTTTTCGATCTATTTTCAAAATCTGTGCGGCTTTGTTTTTATTGAAATTCACTTTTATTAAAACACTTAAAATTGCATCATATTCTGCTTCCTGTGCTGCATTTTTTAAGCCTAAGGGCTTTTTTGAAATATCAGCTTTCATTTGAACAAGCGGCTTATCGGGTTCGAAAACTTTAACGTAATTTAATAACTCTAAAGGTAAAGCATCTACCTGAATTTCATTGCTGTCTGTTAGCAATGCTAATCTTCTTACTACATTACGCAATTCGCGTACGTTACCTGGCCAACTGTAATTAAGAAAGCAAGCTTTGACTCCGTCAGAAAAACCTCTTATCTTTTTATTGAGTTCGGTATTAGCAACCGCGAGGAATTTATTAGCAAAAATCAAAACGTCGTTCCCCCGTTCTTTTAATGATGGCAAATGAATAGAGAACTCATTAAAGCGATGAAATAAATCCTCTCTAAAGGTGCCTTCACCTATATTTACAGCAAGGTCTTCGTTGGTTGCCACAATGATTCTTACATCAAGTTCAATTTCTTTGGTACTACCAATTCGCTTCACCTTCCGTTCTTGAACGGCTCTTAATAACGTTGCCTGAATTTCATAAGATAGATTACCTACCTCATCTAAAAATAGCGTACCTCCGTTGGCCTGCTCAAAATGACCTATTTTGGTAAATAACGCACCGGTAAATGCTCCTTTTTCATGCCCAAAAAATTCACTCGTGGCTAGATCTTTCGTTAACGATCCACAGTCCATTGCCACAAAGGGTTTTTCTCTCCTTAAACTATTTAAATGAATAGTTTTGGCTACACATTCTTTACCTGTACCGCTTTTGCCGGTTAAGATGATGCTATAAGAGGTTGGTGCTATGAGTTGGATCTGCTTAAATAAGCTGGATGATGCCTCACTTTTACCATCTATATATTCGTCATCATTAACAGCGTCAGTCCCATGCTCTTTGGTGGCGTTGCTATCTGTACTGTTTTTTGTTTCTTTTAAAGTTTGTTGAGGCGCCAATGCTTTTTTAATGGTATTTAAAATCTCATCAGGATATAGCGGTTTAGTGATGTAATCATATGCCCCAAGTTTAATCAACTTTACGGCAAGCTTTATATCAGAGTATCCTGTAATAATGATTACGCTGGTGGAAGGATAATTTTCCTTTACTTTTATTAAAATTTCACGCCCATCTGTATCGTGAAGGCGATAATCGCAAAGAATTAGATCAAATGTTTCTTTTGAGAGAAATTCCAGAGCAGAAGCTCCGGAGACAGCATAGGCAACTTCAAAGCCATCTCTGGTGAGGAATTTTGAAAGTAGCAATCCTATATTAACTTCATCGTCTACTATTAAAATCTTCTTTTTCATGAGCGATACACGGTAGTTTGGCTAAAAGATCTCCATGTTGGCGAATAGGAACATTTTGGAGGGCGTGGCACCATTGAATGGTATGGATACACGTTATCCGCTTAAACGTTTTTAACCGGGGAATATTTCCTTAGTTAATGTAAAAACGATATTAATCAACTGCTTTTTCTAATTCCCTTTAAAAAAAGCTTTGCGCTTATCAATAAATGCAGATACCCCTTCTTTGAAATCACTTGTTTCGAAACACTTTCCAAATTCCGCTATTTCAATCTCAAAGCCATTCCCTTCATTAACAGATGCATTAATAGATTTTATTGCAGCTGCCACGGCCAGCGGGGCACGTTGTTTAATCAGGTTTAATATTTCTTCTGCTTTTACTATCAAATCTGCTTGCGCTACAGTATGATTCACTAAGCCAATGTTTAAGGCTTCACTTGCTGTAACCATTCCCGCTGTAGTGATTAATTCGATTGCTTTTCCCTTTCCAACGAGCTGGGTTAACCTTTGTGTACCACCATAACCCGGAATTAAACCCAAGGTTACTTCAGGCAGTCCTAATTTTGCAGTTTCTGATGCTACCCGCATGTGGCACGCCATTGCCAGTTCCAAACCTCCACCCAATGCAAAACCATTTATGGCTGCAATAAAAGGCTTGGTCGAATTTTCAATCGCATCAAAAACATTTACCTGCCCTTCCCTAGCTAAGCCCTCTCCTTGTTCACCGGTATAATCAGAGAACTCTTTGATGTCTGCACCAGCGACAAAAGCTTTTTCACCTGCCCCGGTGAGGATCACTCCCCTAACCTCCGCAGTATTGTTCGCGTAGGCAATTAGATCTGCAAGTTCGGCAAGTGTCGCTTTATTTAAAGCGTTAAGAGCCTTTTCCCGGTTTATGGTAACGTAAAGTATATTTTCTTTTATTTCCGATAGTAAGTTTTGATATGCCATAATTTAAAAATTTCTGTTCGCTATAACCCAATTTTGAATATATTCTACAATACTGGCCATGGTAGTTCCAGGAGGAAATAGCTCCCCAACGCCCATTTCAGCCAGCTTTTTCCGGTCTGCTTCAGGTATAATTCCTCCTCCGGTTAATAACACGTCATCTAACTGCTTTTCTTTCATAAAATGAATAATCTTGGGAAAAACAGTCATGTGTGCGCCAGAAAGAATAGATATTCCAATGGCATCTACATCTTCCTGCAATGCTGTGTTCACTACCATTTCCGGGGTTTGGCGCAAGCCTGTATAAATCACTTCCATGCCAGCATCCCGTAGCGAAGTTGCAATTACCTTGGCGCCTCTGTCATGGCCATCCAGGCCTACCTTGGCAACCAAAACACGTATTGGCCTATTTAATACTTTGCTCATAGTGAATATTAAGTTGATGTAAATGTATTGAATTTGAAGAGATATAGAAATAGATAGTGAAGAACTGGGAAAAGAGGAAATGGGAAACAGGAAATAGAGAATGGCAAACAGGAAATGGATAATAGGGATGATGGGGAAGAAAACAGATTGTTAGTTATTTCTTATTTTCCATTCTCCCTCATTCCCTTTCTAACCTATTATCTATTTCCCTTTACCTGTTTCCTATGCCAATTCACATCATCTATTTCATAATACTTACATAATTACGCTCAATCTTTTTAACTTTGCATTCCTAATTTACAGGTTTTTATGAGTGAAGAAAAGTCATTGAACTTTATTGAAGAAATTATTGAGAACGACCTAAATAGTGGTAAGTACGAAACTTTAGTTACGCGTTTTCCGCCAGAGCCTAATGGTTATTTACACATTGGACATGCGAAGGCGATATGTTTAAACTTCGGGTTAACACAAAAATACGGCGGTTATACCAACTTGCGTTTTGATGATACCAACCCGGTTACCGAAAAAACCGAATATGTAAATAGTCAACAGGAAGACATCAAATGGCTGGGCTTTAATTGGAAGAATGAACTATATGCATCAGATTATTTTGATGAATTATATGCTTTCGCGGTTAAACTGATAGAAAAGGGCTTAGCTTATGTTGATGAAAGTTCTGCTGATGAGATTGCCGCTTTAAAAGGCACACCAACGGAACCTGGTCAGGATAGCCAATACCGGAATCGCAGCATCGAAGAGAATTTAGACATTTTCACTAGAATGAAAAATGGTGAATTTGCTGACGGCGCCTATATTTTACGGGCGAAAATCGATATGGCAAGTCCAAATATGCTGATGCGCGATCCAATTATCTACCGCATTAAACATGCAGAACATCACCGTACAGGCAACAAATGGTGCATTTATCCCATGTACGATTTTGCGCATGGACAAAGTGACAGTATTGAAAACATCACCCACTCTATCTGTACTTTAGAATATGTTTCACACCGTGAATTATATGATTGGTTTATCGAAAAATTAGAGATTTTCCCCTCTAAACAATACGAGTTTGCGCGTTTAAACCTTACTTCAACAGTAATGAGTAAGCGTAAATTGTTGCAACTGGTAAATGAAAATTTAGTTAACGGCTGGGATGATCCACGCATGCCAACTATTTCCGGTTTACGCAGAAGAGGCTTTACGCCAAAAAGTGTTCGTGAATTTTGCGAACGTATTGGGATTGCCAAACGCGAAAACCTGATTGAATTGAGTTTACTGGAGTTTTGTATCCGTGAAGATTTAAATAAATCAGCGCACCGTGTGATGGCGGTTTTAGACCCGATAAAATTGGTAATTACCAATTATGAAAAGGGAACAGAAGATTTGATCGGCGAAAACAATCCTGAAGCTGAAGATGGTGGTGGCACACGTATCATCCCTTTCAGCAATGAACTGTGGATTGAGCGTGAAGATTTCATGGAAGTACCCGCAAAGAAATGGTTCCGTTTGGCACCAGGTACAATGGTTCGTTTAAAATTCGCTTACATTGTAAAGTGCGAAGATTTTGTGAAAGATGAAAACGGAAATGTAACTGAGATTCACTGTACCTACATTCCGGAATCAAAAAGCGGGAATGATACCAGTGGAATTAATGTAAAAGGAACGATTCACTGGGTAAGTGTTCAGCATGCTAAAACTGCAGAAATTAGGTTATACGATCGCTTATTCACATCAGAAACACCAGATGCCGAAGAAGGAGATTTCAAAGACTATTTAAACCCGGAAAGCTTAACCGTTCTTCCAAACGCTTATATCGAACCGGCTTTAGCTGACGCAGATTTAGACGAACGTTATCAGTTTATCAGAAAAGGTTATTTCTGCTTAGATAAAGATTCGACAGCAGATAAATTGGTTTTCAACCGTACGGTCACCTTGAAAGATACTTTTAAGAAAGCAAAATAAAATAATTTATTACTTAATAAAAGAAGCCCTGCAAATTTCGATTTGCAGGGCTTCTTTTATAAATGCCAATTTAATACTTTGTATAAACATTATACAAAACCAACAAATCTACAGGTGTTAGTTTTGGTGTAATATCACTTTGTATAAAATGGCGCTTAAAACCTACAATTGCAGCATTCAGATCGCTGGTATCATAACCCATTAATTTTAATGCGTTTGGCCCGTCAAAATTTACAGGCGGATTTAGAAGCACATCATCGTACCAATAACCAAAGCCCTTTAACGCCAGTTTTTTCCATGGAAACTTATTAGGATCGGGCTTACGTTTTGGAGCAATGTCTGAATGACCGATAAAATTTGCTGTTGGGATGTTATAGGTTTTCTTTAAAGTCTCTAATAATTTAACCAGGCTATTGATCTGTGCATCCGGCCATGGATCTGTTGTTCCGTTATTATCTAATTCTATCCCAATTGAAGAAGAATTCAAATCTGTATCTTTTCCCCATTTACCTACACCGGCGTGGTTAGAACGTAAATAATCATTTACCATGTGCACTACTTTTCCATCCCTGCTAATCACATAATGGGCGCTCGTAGCTGCTTTGGCAGAGTGAAACGTTTTAATGGTTTGTGCTAAACTATCTTGCGCGGTATGGTGAAGGATAACAAAATTAGGTTTGCGGATCCCAAAATTCACAGAACCAACCCAGGTTTGATTTGTAGGATTAGCTAAATCATACAACTGGCCTGTAGGTGGTGCAGCGGAAATGATGGCTGCAAAATCTTTTGCCTTTTGCTTATAAATTTTTTCAGTTGCTGCATATTTATTCGTGCTGCATGCAGCAATAAGTAAGGCCAATGTTAAAATAGAAGTGCCGCGGAACGAGTGAAATTTTACTGGGAACATGGTAATATTTTAATAGAATATGAAGTTACAAAGTTATACTAAACTTCATCCATTACATCAAACTTTATACAAAGCTTTCAAATTTTAGTAATTTAGCAGCGATATTTTGTAATAATGAAGAAACTATACAAACCCATACTCTTTCTGTCTGCAATAGCCTGCTCTGTCAGTTTATTTTATGCTTGCACCAATACAGGCAAACCCAATGAAGAGAAAACAACGGTTGTACAAAAAGATAGCTTAACGGATTATGTGGCCAACAGGCTCCCTATATACGAACGGGTAAAACTGACCACCAACCTAAACCAGTTAAGCGTTAACGACCGGAAGATTTTACCGCTTTTGATTCAGGCTGCTGAGATTATGGATGAACTTTATTGGAAACAAGCTTATCCACAGCGTGATAGCCTGATGGCTACAATTAAGGATGAAAAAACCCGTGAATTTGTAAACATAAATTATGGCCCTTGGGATCGACTCAATAATGAAAAGCCTTTCGTTTCAGGAGTGGGAAATAAACCGGAGGGTGCTTTCTTTTATCCAATAGGCGTTAAGAAAGAAGAAATTGAAAAAGCAGATTTGGCAGATAAATTTGGCGCTTATTCTGTAATTAAACGAGATAGTACCGGAAAACTAACCACCATACCGTACCATGTATTATTTGCTTCTGAGTTACAACGGGCAAGTTCTCTTTTAAAACAAGCGGCATTAATTGCCGAAGATGCAGGCTTAAAAAAATATTTAAACCTGCGTGCTGATGCCTTGGTAACCGATAAATTTACAGCTAGTGATTATGCCTGGCTGGATATGAAAACAAATGGCTTGGATATTATCATTGGTCCGATTGAAAATTACGAGGATAAACTTTTCAATGCCCGTACCAGCTACGAAGCTTATGTTTTAATTAAAGATAAGGAATGGAGTAAACGTTTGGCTAAGTATGTAAAGCTTTTACCAGAACTGCAAAAGAACCTTCCGGTGCCGGCAAAGTATAAAAACGAAACACCTGGCACAGATTCTGAGCTTAATGCATACGATGTAGTTTATTATGCCGGCGATTGCAATGCAGGATCCAAAACCATTGCGGTTAATCTTCCGAACGATGAAAAAATTCAGCAGGAAAAAGGAACCCGCCGCTCGCAGCTAAAAAACGCAATGCAGGCAAAATTTGATAAAATCCTTCTTCCGATCTCTAAAGAATTAATTGATGCAGACCAACAGCAATACATCAAGTTCGATGCTTTTTTTGCCAATGTGATGTTTCATGAAGTTGCACATGGTTTAGGAATCAAAAAAACCGTTACCGGAAAAGGCTTTGTTCGCGAAGCTCTGAAAGAACAATATAGCTGGCTGGAAGAAGGCAAAGCTGATATTTTAGGTCTGTACATGGTTACCGGTTTACTAAAGAAAGGTGAACTTCAGGGCGATATTAAAGATTACTATACTACCTTCATGGCCGGTATTCTACGCTCAGTTCGTTTTGGTGTTTCCGAGACTCATGGCAAAGCAAACATGCAATGCTTTAACTACTTTGCAGAAAAGGGTGCTTTCGAGCGTACATCGAAAGGAACATATAAAGTGAATTTCGAGAAGTTTGGCGTTGCGATGAATGAATTAAGTGCATTTATTATTACTTTACAAGGAAACGGAGATAAGGCCGCCGTAGAGAAAACCCAAAAAGAGAAAGCAGTTATCCCTGCTACACTTCAGCAAGATTTAGATCGCCTGACCAGAAAAAACATTCCGGTTGACGTTGTTTTTGAACAAGGCGTAGACGTTTTAGGCGTAAAATAAAAATATAAAATCCCACGCCGCTTTTGGCAAAAACCATAACCCCCTGAATTATAGATAATTAACATCTATAATTCAGGGGGTTTTCTTTTTTTCGAAAAAACTCGTAACCTTTTAAAAAAACGGTCGTCTGATTAATAACTAAACAGCGGGAACTATTCGTTCCAAGCCAAACTTTAAACAAGAAGGCAAAAAAAGGGAAAACGTATGCACATGCGTTATGGAAAGCGTTTTGCCCTAATTTTTAAACTTAAGACCAAACAAATGAAAACATTTTATACGCTTATTATTGCTATTTTCTCTTCTATAAGTGTGTTTGCACAAACCACACCAAAGGTCAACGTAACCGGAACCATCCTTGATGAGAATAAAAAACCAATAGATTACGCAACGGTTGTACTCTACTGGATATTCCGACCCATACTACACCACCCATTCCGAGGCATAGTACACCAGTCATTCCGAGCCAAAGTACACCAGTTTTTGTTTGAGGCAATTAAATATTCCGAGGCAGAGGGCACCACTTTTGCTT
>Ga0308159_1000802_pt1 | contig 57187 bp, 64 predicted proteins | sample PhyCR1_FD_201040 | JGI IMG/M metagenome (GOLD analysis project Ga0308159, IMG submission 201040) | Phyllosphere microbial communities from UC Gill Tract Community Farm, Albany, California, United States - DLSLC.R1 | ecosystem: Host-associated > Plants > Phyllosphere > Unclassified | place: USA...
AGCGATGAGCTTCCAGTTGCGATCGAGATTGAACTTGCCTTCGAGTTCAACACCGCGTGAGCGGACTTCGCCGAGCTGACGGTCACCGATGGCCGGGACACTGACCGTGTAGTTCTGCTTGTCGATCTGGAATACAGACGCCGTCAGACTTCCGTCGAGCCAGGTCGGCTCGTACTTGACGCCGGCCTCGTACTGCTCGCCTTCTTCGGGCTTCAGCGCGCCATCCGCACCGGTGCCGACCAGCGGGCTGAAGAAGGTGGCGACGCTGGCATAGGGCGTCACACCGTTTTCGAATTCGTAGGCGATGCCCGCACGGCCGCTCCAGGCGGTATCGTTCAGCTTGGCATCACCGGTGCCAAGGCGGTCGTCCACCTCGCTTTCAAGATAATCGAAGCGACCGTTGAGGGTGGCGACCCAGCCTCCGCCGAACTTGATCTGGTCCTGAACATAAGCACCGACCTGATTGATCGTGTAGATCTGATGCGTCGAAGGCACGAGTGTTGGTGTTGGCAGGTCATTGCTCGGGTTGAGCGGATCGTATTGCGGCGGATAGGAACCGAAGGGTGTCGCGAGCTGATCGTTGTCGAGACGGTAGTAGCGATAATCCACGCCAGCCATCACCTTGTGGCTCGCGCCGCCAAGCTCGAACTCGTTCTCCAGCCGGTTGTCGATATTGAACGAGTCGGCCGAAGAGCGCACGTCGTCGGCGTAAGTCAGCACCAGACCATCGGTCTGCGAGAGGAAGTCGAACGCGTAGATCTGGCGTTCGCGCTTGTCGAGATGCGCGTAGCGCAGGTTCTGCGTGAACTTCCAGCCGCTATCGAATTCATGCTCGAACTCGTAGCCGACCATTGCCTGGGTCGAGCGACCGATATCGAAATCCGGATCGCCGACAAACACGTCACGGTCAAGTTTGCCGAACACGGGATTGCTTTCCACGGTGCCCGTATAGGGCAGCAGACCGTTGGACGTATGGGTCTGATCGAGCTTGCTGACGGAGCCCCAGACATTGAGGCTGGTCGTGTCGGTCGGCTGGAATGTGATCTGCGGCATGAACACGCCGCGGATGTCATCCTGCTCATCCGAATAGCCCTGGCCGCCGGAAAGCTTGCCCGTGAAGCGGTAGCTGACGACATCGCTGCCGAGCGCCTTGTCCGAGAAGTCGAAGCCGGCATAACCGCTGCCGTTGCTGTCCACTCCGAGCTCGGTGTAGAAATAGGGCTCGTCCGTCGGACGCTTGCGCACCAGGTTCACGACACCGCCGGCATTGGCGCCCCCGAGCAGAACCGATGCCGGGCCTTTAAGAACTTCCACGCGCTCCAGCAGGAACGGATCGATCTGGAAATTGCCGAAGGCGTGGCTGGTCAGAGCCAGATTGTCGTAGAAGAGACCGGTCTGCGACGCGTTGAAGCCGCGCACATAAATCCAGTCGGTATCGGGATCCGAACCGTAAGGCTGCGCAAAGACGCCGGGCGTATAGAGAAGCGCCTGATCGACCTTGTCGACGACGCCGCGATCCTCCAGCTCCTGCCGTCCGACGACGGATACGGACTGCGGAATTTCATTGATCGGCGTATCGGTCTTGGACCCCGTCGTGGTCTGCTTGGCGACGTAACCCTCAACAGGGCCGGTACCGCCGCCTTCCGTTCCTTGGCCCTCGATGACGATAGGTGCAAGCGTTGTCCCCTCGCTCTGCACCTGCGCCCGCGCGCTAAACGATGCGCTGAGCGCCATAAGGGCAACCCCTGCCCCAAGCGCCGCCTTCACCTTGTTCTTCCCCAACATTCCACTCATATTCGCCCCACTCACGCCGCCACACTACCTGGCACAATAGATGAGTGTTTAACTCAAATTAAACGCCGTCGCTTGCCCGCATCCGCGATATTTGAACGATCTTGGGCAAAGTTGCTGGACTGAACCCCATCGCAGCCGATTCAAACCGAGTGTGACTTTTTCCATTTCGACGGCGTGGTGCCGACATGCTTGCGGAACACGCGGCTGAAATGGGCGTGATCGGCAAAGCCGCTCTCGACCGCGATTTCGGTCAGCGGCCGGGCTCCGGAAATCAGCATCTGCTTGGCACGGTCGAGCCGGGCATTCATCTGCCACTCGTGCGGCGCAAACCCTGTCGACGCCTTGAACGAGTGGCTGAAATGCGATTGCGACAGCCCTGTCAGGGCCGCGATCTCCTGTAGCCGAATGCTGCGAAGGCAATTGGCCTCGATGAATTCCACAGCGCGCCGCAACTGCCACGGGGCAAGTGTGCTGCGCTTGCGGGTGTCCGAGAGTTTGACGATCTTCAGCACATCGACGAGCAGCGCGACCGCCAGTCCATCGCCGTAGAGATCATGGAGCGGGTCCGGATTGGCGACTTCCATCGCGATCAGCTGCGCCAGCGACATCACGCGCGGATCGGCAAACAGAAGATGCGGCTCCGTCAGACGCCGCGGATCGAGTTCGTCCATCAGCCGGCGCCGCAAACCATCCGCATCGAAATGAATGTCGAGGTGCCGCACATACTGGACGTCTTCGATATCCACCCAGAGATCCATTTCGGCCGGAATATAGGAAATCGGGCTTTTGCAACTGTCCTGCGGCGAACCGCCTGCCCGGGGACTGCGTCTCACCAACGGCCGCCCGCCGCCGCGATGCTCCAGCAGGATGAAAAGACGCGGGTCCTGCGCCACGTAATAACCGCCCGCATGCGGGCCGCATTCCACATCCCACAGATCTGCGGTGATCCCATTCCAGTGCCGCCGACGCATGCCGCCGATGACCGAAAAACCCTCGATCTGGTTTCGCATCCGAGGCTGGAAGGTCATCGATTCACCGTGGCACATTAAACTTGTTTGTGATTATCAAGTTTAAGCGCTTGCATCAATCCCCGCCAATTCCGGTTGCCCGTTGCAGAGGATCACGGTGATTGCACCCGGCGCAACATCTGCTACGCCGGGGCCAAATTCGGTTACGGCAGCGTATAGGCTGTCTTCACTACGGTGAAGAATTCCGCTGCATATTTGCCCTGTTCGCGTGAACCGAAGGACGACGCCTTGCGGCCGCCGAACGGAACGTGGAAATCGACGCCCGCCGTCGGCAGGTTGACCATCACCATCCCGGCTTCGGAGTTGCGCTTGAAATGCGTCGCATGCTTCAGGCTGGTCGTGGCGATGCCGGCGGAAAGGCCGAACGGCGTATCGTTGGCAACGGCGAGCGCCTCGTCATAATCCTTGACCCGGATAACCGACACGACAGGGCCAAAAATCTCTTCCTGGCTGATGCGCATCTGGTTGGTCGCTTCGGTAAACAGCGTCGGCTGCAGATAGAAGCCGGGCGTATCGCGAGACACGACCTCGCCGCCGAAGGCAAGCTTGGCGCCCTCGCTTTTGCCAATCTCGATGTAGTCGGTATCCTGCTTGAGCTGCCGTTCGTCGACGACGGGACCGATATGCGTGCCGGCCTTCAGTGCATTGTCAACGGTCAGTGACTTCAGCTTGTCGGTCATGGCAGCCACGAACTTGTCGTGGATGCCTTCCGTCACGATCAACCGCGACGAGGCCGTGCAGCGCTGGCCGGTCGAGAAGAAGCCGGAATTGGCAGCGGCTTCAACGGCGACGTTAAGGTCTGCATCGTCAAGCACCACCATCGGGTTCTTGCCGCCCATTTCCAGCTGGAACTTGCGGTTATGCTCGATCGAGGCGAGCGCCACCCGCTTGCCGGTGCCGGTCGAGCCTGTGAACGTGATGCCGCCGAGATCCCGGCTGTCGAGCATCGCCTGACCGACCACCGAGCCGCTTCCCATCACCAGGTTGAGCACGCCCTTCGGAAGTCCTGCGCGGTGCAGAATATCGACGATCGCCCAGGCGCAGCCCGGCACGAGTTCGGCCGGCTTGAACACGACCGTGTTGCCGTAGCAAAGCGCCGGCGCGATCTTCCAGGCCGGAATGGCGATCGGGAAATTCCACGGTGTGATGATGCCGATGACGCCGAGCGGCTCGCGGGTGATCTCGACGGTAATGCCCGGACGAGCGGAGGGCACGATCTCGCCGGTCAGGCGCAGCGCTTCGCCAGCAAAGAAATCGAAGATCTGCGCCGCGCGCGTCACTTCGCCGATCGCCTCGGGCAGGATTTTGCCTTCTTCGCGCGCCAGCAGCTTGCCGAGCTCTTCCTTGCGGGCCAGGATCTCGTCCGCGGTCTTCTTCAGGATCGCGTGCCGCTCCAGGATGCCGGAACGCGACCATGCGGGAAACGCCGCCTTCGCAGCCGCGATCGCGGTCTTGGTATCCTCGGCGCTACCGCGGGCATAGAGACCGACGACATCTTTCGTGTCGGACGGGCTGATGTTCTCGGACGCATCCGTGCCGACCCATTCGCCGGCAATCAGGTTCTGGTAGATCGTCATTGCAAAATTCCTATCTCAGATATCGTCCGGATGCCCGGCCGTGGTGAATGCACCGCCTTGATAAATGACCGCGGGATCGGCCGGATCGTCAACCGCCGCTGCCTCCACTTCCACGCGCCATTTCGCGGACGTGTCCTGCGGCCTCCAGCCAAGGAAGGACGCGTTGCCGTTGTCCCACCACTGTTCATCGTTTGCCGAAGCGCCGTAAACAACCGTATGGCCAAGCCGTGGAGCGGAGAAGGCCCGCCCGCAAAGCGATACGAAATCCTGGTAGCTCAGCCATGTTGCCAGCATACGACGGGTCAGCGGCTTGTCGAAGCAGGACCCGATCCGCATCGACAGCGTCTCCTGCGCAAACTTCTGCCAGTACATGCTGGCAACCGCCTCGCCGAACACTTTGGAAACACCATAGAGCGAGTCCGGCTTCGGTGCGACGCTGTTGTCGATGAATTCGTCACGTCTGTAATAGCCGACGACATGGTTGGAACTGGCAAACACGATGCGTGGCTTGCCGCTATGGCGCGCAGCCTCGTAGAGATTGTAGAGGCCAACGATATTGGCCTGCAGGATCATGTCGAACGGTTTTTCGATCGAAACACCGCCGAGATGGATGATACCGTCGACGCCTTCAACCAGTTTGGCGACGGCTGCGGCATCGGACAGATCGCAGCGCACGAAACTCTGGTTCGCACCGGGATCATCGATGTCGGTGAGATCCGACAGCACCACTTCTTCTGCAAGCTCGCTCAGCAGCGGACGAATACCGCGCGCAAGCCCGCCGGCGGCGCCGGTCAGCAAAAGTCTCTTCAGCATTGATCCTCCCCAGGACAGCTTCCTATCACAATGTCATCATACATGATGACCTAACTCATACTATAAGATGCGCGAGGGAGGTCAAGCAGGCGGCGGCGGATTGCCGGCGATCAGTTGGCGCAGCACCTCCATATCGTGACCCAGCGGGCGATCGTCTGCGTAGATGGCCACATGCTGTCGCACCATATCGTGGACGTCCAGGGTGCCGATCGCGGGCGAATTGGTTTCGGCGAGAATGTCCTGCGCCTGGACGCCCGCCATCAGTTCGATCGCAAGCACCTGTTCGGCATTGTCGAGTATGGCGAGCAGGTTGTTGGCTGCCGCGGTCGGATGCGCCAGAAAATCCTCCTGAAGCCCCGATGTCAGACCGCCATCGGTTGCCGCGGGCGCGGCCAGCCGCCTGTTCTCGTTGACGAGTGCGGCAGCGGTATACTGCGCGATCATGAAGCCGGAATGGCTTCCCGCATCGGTCGCAAGAAACGGCGGCAGGCCGCTCACCAGCGGATTGACCAGCCGGTCGATGCGACGCTCACTCATGGCCGCAACCTGGGCAATCGCGCTTCCCAGCGCATCGGCGGCATGCCCGAGCGCTGGTGCCACCGCATGCGCTTCGGACCAGACGAGCGGCGCATCCGGCGTGCCCGCGATTGCAGGGTTGTCGGTGACGGAGGCAAGCTCCTGATCGACGATTCCGCCGGCATGGGCAAACACGTCACGGGCCGCACCATGCGCATGCGGTATGGCGCGAAGACTGAGCGCATCCTGTGTTCGCCGCCCGACCGCAGCCGCGATGATACCGCTTCCCTGAAGACGTGACCGCAACGCCGCTCCGACCATAGCGATGCCGGCCGAAGGTCTCAGCGCCAGCACATCCTCGCCGAAAGCCGACATCTGGCATCCGGCAGCCTCCAGCGTGACAGCGGCAATCGCATCGGCCCAGTTAAGCAGCCGTTCGGCCCGGGCAAGTGCCACGCAGGCAAGACCGGTCGAGCAGGCGGTGCCATTGACGAGGCTGAGCCCCTCATTGGCGCCGACCACCAACGGTTCGAGCCCGATTCTGGCAAGCGCCGCGCGCCCGGTCATCCGCTGCCCCGCCACGGACGCATGCCCCTCGCCGATCAGCACCAGCGCCGTATGGGCGTTGTGGATGAGATAACCGGCCGAGCCCTTCGACGGCATATCCGGAACGCAATCGGCCTCGAGAAACCGGCAGAGGTATCGAACGATGTCAGGGCGTACGCCCGAAAACCCATGTGCAAAATTGGCGATCTGCGCTGCCATCACCGCGCGCACCTCGCGGCGGGCAAGCAGTGGCCCGACACCGCAGGCATGGCTCATGACGATATTGCGCGAAAGCCGGCTCTGCGCGTCTCGATCTACGACCGTATCGGACAGCGCCCCCACACCCGTCGTGATGCCGTAGGCCCTCGCACCGCTTTCCACCAACGCCTCGACGATGCGGCGGGCATAGGCGACGCGGTCCCAAGCCGCTGGCGAAAGCGCGAGATCCTCGCCTTCCGCAACGTGAGCGACATCACGCCACGTCAGTGCCTTGTCGAGAAGGATCGTCACGGGCAGCGTCCCTTGAAAAGCCGGGGTCGGCGAAGGCGCTACGATAGGCGTCCCAAGGGATAAGGCAAAGTCCCGGCAGCGGCGTCGATGTGTCAGGCGACGGCAGGATAGCCGAGCGATACGGCCTGCTGCTCAAGCTCGAGCAGGCTTTCGTAACGGGAATCGTCGAGAGCCGCGAAACCGGTCAGCGCCAGCACGTCACGCACATCCACAAGCGACGGATCGACGAGGGAAGCTTCGAGCGCGGATCGCAAAAGCGCCACCTCGTCATCGGATGCAGATGCACGGGTGATCAGCGGCAGTCCTAGCCCAGAAGGAGTCTCTGCCACCACGACGATATCAGCCAGATCTTCAGGCGCGAACCGCGCCACATGACCGTACGTGATGCAGTCTATCGCAGCGCAATCCGCCCTGCCCTCGGCAACCGCCGCGATGCTGGCCACATGCCCGCCGGTTTCGATCACCTTGCCGAAAAAGCGTGGTCCGCGCGCAATCGGCGCGATCACCGCGCGAAACAGATTGGCGCCCGAATTGCTGTCGCGACTGTTGATCGCCGCCGTCCGCCCGCGCAAATCCTTAAGCGAAGCTATCCCCGCATCCCTGCGGACGATCACAAAGCTTCGCATATCCGGCCCGTCGCAACCCGGATAGGCATAGCAGGGCGTCGCCACCAGCCGCACGTTTCCGCGCAGACTTCTCACGTAAGGGTAGCCGCAGGTCTGCGACAAAAGCAGATCCGGCCGCATCCATGCGTCGTCGTGGGAGATCGACCGATCGAGCAAACCAGGAACGCCGGCCATGCCGGCATCGCTCAGGGTGCGCGCAACAAACGCCCACAGCGCATCCGTTGCCTGCGCAACCCGTGGCGGCGCGACATACATCACCAGACTGGCGAGCCGCGCCGGGCTGTGCATCAATGCAAACCGCCGACACCGAGCAGACGGTCCACGGTCTGCTGATCCTTCGAGAGAGCATCCGGCGTGCCGCTCCAGGCAATGCGCCCGCGCTCCAGAATGATGACGTCTTCCGCGAAATCCAGCGCGCTCTGGATCCGCTGTTCCACCAGTAGGATGGTCATGTCGCCTGAGGTCGCAAGTGCCGCGAAGGCAATCATCAGTTCCTCGCAGATGACGGGGGCGAGCCCCTCCAGCGGTTCGTCGAGAAGCAGCACCGAGGGTCGGCCGAGAATGGTGCGAGCCGTCGTCAGCATCTGCTGTTCGCCGCCGGAAAGCTGGTTGCCCAGATTGCTGCGCCGCTCCTTCAGCCGCGGAAACATGGCATAGGCCTCCTCGATCGCATCCTTCGGGCGCGCCTTGAGGCCAACGAACAGGTTTTCCTCCACCGTCAGGCTCGGGAAGACGCAGCGTTCCTGCGGCACATAACCAAGTCCCGCACGAGCCCGGTCGGCGCTCGCGGCAGCGCTGATATCGGCACCGTCAATCGCAATGCGGCCACCATAACGACGGGTCTGTCCGGCAAGGCTCGCAAGCAGCGTCGTCTTGCCCATGCCGTTGCGGCCGAGAACGGCCAGCCGCCGTCCGGCCGGAACCGTGATGGTAATGTCTTCCAGCACCCTGGTCGGGCCGTAGCCCGCCGACAGGTTTTCGATCTCAAGCGACGCGGCCGGCATCGGCATAGCTCCCCAGATAGGCTTCCCTGACGCGGGGATCGCGTGTGGCGTCGCCCGGCGCGCCGTCGAAGATCACGGCTCCTGCGGCAAGCACCACGACCTTTTTGGCAAACCGGAAGACGAGATCCATGTCATGCTCGATCATCAGCACTGCCAGATCGGCCGGCAATTCGTCGAGAGCCTGCTCGATCAGCCCGACATCGCTCTGCGGCACGCCGGCCGCAGGTTCGTCGAGCAGCAGCACTTTCGGCTTCAAGGCGAGCGCGATGGCGATCTCCAGAAGACGCTGCTGACCATAGGCGATCTCACGGACCTTGCGGTGCATGAGCGCGGTCAGCCGCAATGTCTCGAGACGGTGCTCCACCTCCTGCATCACGTCAGGCATGGTCAGAAAATTGCCGAAGATGCGGCCGGATCGCCCTTCCCGCTGAAGAACCGCAAGGCCCAGATGTTCGGCCGCCGTCATATCCTGAAACAGCCTCGTCACCTGGAAGGACCGCACCAGCCCGCGTTTGACGCGGGCGCTTGCGTCAAGCCCCGTGATCACCTCGCCGCCCAGCCGCACCTCGCCAGAACTGGGGGCCAGCGTTCCCGTCACCAGATTGACGAAGGTCGTCTTGCCGGCACCGTTCGGGCCGATCAACGCCACCCGATCGCCCGCCGCCATGGACAGCGAAACATCGTTCGTGACCACCAGCCCGCCAAACGACTTTTTGAGGGAGACGACTTCGAACACGGGACTTCCGACAACTGCGGTCATGGCCGTCCCTCCCGCCGTTTTTCAAGAAACGCCGCCACCGTTCCATAGATGCCCTTCGGCGCAAACAGCACCACGGCAATCAGAAGCGCGCCGACCATGGTCAGCCAGTGGAAAGGATTGACTGACGACACAAAGTCCTGAAACATCATGAAGGCGACGGTGCCGGCAACGGCCCCAAACAGCGAACCCGTGCCGCCGAGTGCCAACATCACAAGCGCTTCCGCAGACTGGGTAAACGACAGCGTATCGAGCCCGACCACCTGCGTGGAGATGGCGTTGAGCGCGCCGCCCAGCCCCGCGACCGCCCCGGAAATTCCATACATCTTGACGATCGCGCGCTTCGGCGAGGCGCCCATCGCCCGGATCCGCAGCGGATCCTCCTTCAGCCCGCGACACAGCATGCCGAATGGCGACCGCACGAGAATGCGCAGGAGAACGAACACGACGAGCAGCATCACGACCGCGAACACATAGGCCGTATTGCCGAACAGATCGAATTCGAAACGGCCGAAGATCGGATCCGGCGCGATCCCCGAAAGGCCGTCGCTGCCGCCGGTAAAGGACGACATCTTGTTGGCAAGCTCGTGAAACAGATGAATGAGCGCGATCGACAGAACCAGTTGCGGCAGGCCATGGGCACGCAGCATGACGAGCCCCGACAACAGCCCGGCAAGCGCTCCGCCGACAAGACCCGCAAGCGTCATCAGCAGCGGATCGTTGATGCCGTAATGGGCAGAGAGAATACCGGCCGCATAGGCGCCGCTGCCAAACAGCGCCGCATGACCAAGCGTCGCCACGCCGCAATAGCCGGTAACGAGATCGAGCGAAAGCACGAGCAGCGCCACCGCGATGATCCGCGTCAGAAGCGCCAGATTATCCGGAAAGGCAAAATAGCCGATCGCCGCGGCAAGGACGATCACGCCGAACCCCTCGACATCGCGCATCAGCGAACGCCGACGGCGCATTGCGCCCATATCCCTTGAACTCACATCAACCGCCATTCTATTTCGCCCCCTTCATGAGGCCGTTCGGAAACACGCAGACGATGGCGATCACCGCAAGGTAGAAGAAGAACTCGCCGAACTCGGGCAGGAGATAGCGGCCCGTCGTATCGACCGCGCCGAGCAGCAGGCAGGCGAGCAGCGTGCCCCCGATCGAGCCTGCCCCGCCGACGGAAACGACGACCAGGAATGTCACGAGATAGCGCAGCGCATAATAGGGTTCGACCGGCAGCAATTCGGCCCCGACCACGCCGCCGAAGGCCGCAAGACCGACCGCGACCGCAAAGCTGACCGCATAGATGATTTCCGTGCGAACCCCGAGCGCTGAGGCCATCGCCGCATTGTCGACCGAGGCCCGCAACCTGATGCCGAAACCGGTCTTCTCGATTGCAAGCCACAGGCAAAGTGCCACGGCAAGACCGCAGAAGATTGCAAACAGACGATGCGCGGAAATGCTGCGGAAACCGAGATCGACCGGCTGCTGCAGCACATCCGAAAGCGGAATGGTCTTCAGCGTCGGCCCCATCAGGTAATTGGCAAGCCCGATGATGCAAAAGGTGATGCCGATCGTCATCAGCACCTGCGTCAATTCAGGCGCGCCATAGATGCGCCGATAGAGAAACCGCTCGATCGGCACCGCAATCACGATCGTGGCGACCACGGCTGCAAGAATGGCCGGCGCATAGCCGAGGCCGAGATCCCGCGAAATATAGGAAGCGACATAGCCGCCGATCATCGCGAAGGCGCCGTGGGCGAGATTGACCACCCGCATCAGCCCCATCGTCACTGAAAGCCCGATCGAAATCACGAACAGGATCATGCCATAGGCGAGCGCATCGATACCGATGCTAAAAATCGTCTGCAACCGTCTCGCCTCCCATGCGGTCCTGAACTGCAGGCTGCTTATAATTGAAGCCGAAGGTCAAGAAAATTGCTGGGGTGACAAAAGCCGGAATTCGCCCGAGATGCGGTTATCCACAGAGCGGGGCTACGGCATGGCGAACGAAGCGAACCGACCATGCAAGAACGCCCCCAGCCGCCTCGTGGCCCACCAGTCGCTAGCGAGTGGCCTAGAAGTTGCCGGCAACCGTGCTCCCGAATGACGCAACCGAACCGACGAAGCTGCCAATCATCAAAAACCCACGGCCCGCCCGCATGCAGATCTTTTGCTAATGTGACGAAACCTTTTGCCCGCCATCGGGTTAAGTCACCGTAGGGAATACAAGGAAACACCATAATGATGAAGCTTCTCGCAGTAACGATCCTTTCCGCTGGTCTCGCAACGTCGGCTATGGCCCAGACGGCAACGTCCGGCACCGCCGCAGACCGCAGCAACGTACAGCAGAACACCGCAGGCGAAGGTGGCAACATCCCGCCGAAGCCAGCAGCTTCCGGCACCGTCGATTCGACAGCTACCAACAGCACCATGCCGAGCAGCAGCACGATGGGCGAAGGCAGCAAGAAGTGCAACAACGGCGGCCAGCCAGGTGATGCAGCCAACTCGGGCAACCTCCCGAACAACACCGGCACAACCGTCCAGGGCACCAACTGCTAATCAGCAGTTTTTCCCCAAAAGCGCTCTCCGCGATATCGCGGGGGGCGCTTTTTTGGGGCTGGTGGTGGGGGCTGGGAACGGGTTCACGAGGAAGGCGATCGCTGGAGGGTATCACGCGGGAACTGCGGCATCACGATGTGAATTCCTCGCGCGGTGAGTTCTGCTAAGCAGAAGCGCTGGTCGCATCCGTGTAACTCTATCGTACTCTTCTGCAGCTGCACGAAGTGTGAGGTGTCTACGTGCCGTCGCCCAGAGACGGCGCCCTTCACGGTAGACTATGGACAGCAGCTGCAACTTGAAGTTAACTGGGCTCAACTGCGAAGATATTCAGGTTGGGACCATGAAGGGTACTTTCCGCGTATTTTTTCTCGTTGTTGCTTTGTCGTCGGCGACACCCGCTCTCGCGTGGTGGAATTTTGGCCATATGACGATCGCTGCGTATGCCTATAGCAGGCTGGAACCGTCCATTCGGGCAAGGGTCGATCATCTTCTAAAATCAAACCCGTACTATGGGCGATGGACCGACGGGGTCGCAGAGGCTGACAAAGGGTTAGCTGCGTTTACCGGCGCCGCGGTCTGGCCCGACGACATCAAGCGCGATGCGGCCTATACACGCGACAAGGTCACCGACGCCACGGCGGGGCGGAATATAGGTTACAGCGATATGCTGTTACATGACTACTGGCACTATATAGACATCCCCTTCACCACCGACGAGACGCGACTGCGCGATCCGGATGTGCCGAACGCTTTGACCCAGTTGCGCAGGTTCACCACGACACTCTCTACCGGCCAGAACGACGGCGTGAAATCCCACAACCTGACTTGAATCCTTCACATCGTCGGCGACCTGCACCAGCCGCTAAATGCGACTACCCGTTTTTCGAAAACACTCTACGACGACCGTGGTGGCGATGACGTGTCGGTGACGACAACCTCGGGCAAGACAATCAATCTGCATGCCTATTGGGATGGCCTTTTGGGCGAAAACGGTACGCCCGCCGCGGCCGCGGCGGCCGCAGCAGCCTTGCCCGCATCGGACGCCGCGAAAGCAAAACTAGACGATCCGGCACTCTGGATGATCGAGAGTTTCGTCTTGGCCCAGAACGAGGTCTACACGCCGTTGATCGGCGACGCCGCTGGCCCTTATGGCTTGACAACTGACTATGAAGCCCAAGCCGTGACTGTGGCGAGATCGCAGGCGGCCTTGGCGGGTGAACGGTTAGCGGCGATACTCAACGCGTGGCTCTCAACTGCACCGATCGACATCGAAAAAAATCGATACGACCCCGCACTGCTAGCCTGGTCTAAGACCCTATCATTCAACGGCGCAGAAGGTCACAACGGAAGAATCTCCGGCTTCAAATTTCCCGGCCCGGGACAACTAGGAGGAGGAGAGGTCTCAGTCTCTTCAACGTATGAGCGGCTACAGACTACGGCACCGGCTTTCAAAACTTTCGCGCATCCCATTCCTATGCCCAGACCCTCACCATTGGCAACACCGGCCGTTCCGCCTGGACACCTCGGGCTGGCCGGGTCCAGCCAGGACCCATCGGTCAGCAACACCGAAATTAGCCCTTTCGGGGCAACAGGAAATCGGGCAACGCGTCTCTTCGCGGGCCCTGGTGAATATCCTCCCAAAATATACGCAGCCTACGGCATCGTCGCATTCTGGGATCGTATTGATCCGGCAGAACGGGATCGCTACACGGCAATCTGCCTGGCCTATCTGCGCTCGCTTGATCTGGCGCCCGCGGGCATGGCCGCGGAAAAGCAGATGGTCACCGTCTGGCCTGTCACGAGCGGCACCGCCGCGAAAGGTCTGATGTCAGGTTCAAGCTTTCAGACTTTCGACATGATCTCACAATGTGAGAGCGCACTGAACAACTACGATTTTCAGGTGGGCCGGGAAGCCATTCGCATGGCAAGGCTTCAGAGCAAAGATGTGGACGGCCGAGGCCCATTTCTTTTAGCCTGGTCGCCGACGGACAAGATCGGTACAGACAAGGCGATCATCTTGATGGCCGACCTGTCAGAAACTGACAACTTTTTCGCCGCACGCGACATTTTCAGAATTTGGATCAAAGAGATCGAGTCTGACCTGGACCTATGGAACGATGGGTTCAAGTGGGACCGGCTGCAACGAAAGCTAAAGGCACTCGTAGACAAATATGGCGGGAAAATCGAGGCAGCGTTTAAGGCGAAGCAATGACCTGGATTGTCGAAATCATTAAACTAGGCGTGCCCGCAGCTCTGCGCGTAATAATTGCAGCCCTCCTGATCGCCTGGATCGGCCCCGATGGTTGGGGTGGAATGGCGCTGATCTTTGTATTGTCGATAGCAGTCTCGTATCTGTTGGTCTGGTCAGGCTCTCAAATGCTCTCCCTGTTTCGGAAGAAACCAGTACCAGAGCCACCCATAGGCGCGGCGGATGGCAAACCAGAGCATAATCATCAGGATCACGATTAATACAGCAGTTTTTTCTGCAAAATGCGCTGACAAAATTGCAAATCGCGGCGGCCGGCTACATCCGGATACTCGTGACAAAATTCCGGAGATTCGCGTCCGGCTACAATGAGTGTTGTCTGTCACCAGTATCCGGAATATGTGGGAATCTCCGGGATTAGCCGGGAACGAATGGTAACGAATTGAAAAGGCTGCTTCTTCTCGGTCTCATCCAGCCCGTCCGCCGGCCATCTTTTGACACCAACGATCGCAAAATTTGTCCCGAACAGGTGCACCACGCGGATTTTGATCGCAGTCCTCGAAGACCCTTCGAAACACCTTCCAAAGTATCATCAAATCCTTCAAAGCCTGAGAAAGCAGGCCCTTCCGATGCCGGCTGTCTGCGCACGTCCGCTATCCGGTTGAAGATCTCACACCCAAAAACCAAAATAGATTCCCACATCGAGGTGGGAATCTCAAATTCAGGCGCAAAGGCTTATGGAACTTCACTTTCTATGCCATCTACGTGGCGAGAGATTCCCACACCAATATTGTAGTCAACAGCTTTAGGCGGCCGTAAATTCATAAACGCGGTTTGTTCGAGAGTAGTGCTTGAAACACTCGGGGCGGGTCGACAACTGCGCGCACATCCGAAATCGGATCGGGTCTAAGCATACGCCAACGTCGGCTCAGTACGGCTAACGTCAGTTAGAACCGAATCCTGAACGCGCCTTCAATAAGAAACCAAAACGTCACGGCGAAAAAAATCACTCCCTTCCAGATATCGAAAGAGTAGTCCCTCGGAAATTGGCCAGAAAGTGGAAACGAGTACAACCACATAAGCACAAGTGGAGCAACTACCAAGAGCCATTTGCGCTCTGTGCGGAACTCTTCTTCGCTCATAGTTTTTTTAATTGGCCGAACCTCCACCTTTACCAGCTTGAGATGGAAATAGCCAACCATAGCAACTGACAATAAGCCGAAAGCGGCAAACGCGGCGCCGAAGCCGAGAACACGAGAGCATAGCATCAATGCCTCTAACGTTAGCATCGACGCAAGATATCGGTTTTTTAGTCCTGGTATAAACACTTAACCTCCGAAACGTTCCGGTTCACCTGTAGCGGGAGAGAATGACGATCCATCGCGCACTACGGAAGGCTGTATCCGATTCGACAAAGATCACGCGATCCGGACTAAGTCCTACCTGCACGAGCGATGGAGCGAACAACTCCGCCCGAGTTAAGCACCATACAATCGGTCCGACAGTCCGCGCGGCTATGTCAGCAACAAACAGTGCGGATACAGCGCCCGTGACTACATCGCTTCCACCATCCGCAATCTCGTGGATCGAACCATAAGCTAAACCGCCCCCGGGGAGGTTCGTGTCCAACTCATCAAGGCCGAATGGTAGGGTCGATCGAGGGCGTAATTTCACGCCTTCGATCTTCTCCACCCTCTCCCTTAGATCGGAAAGGATTTCCGCCCGGTTTCTCATTTCACGCCGCGATATCGGCGGTCTCGCCGAACTGGCAGAGCACGCGAGGACTGCTCATGTCACCGCTCTCCATGTCCACCATTACAGAGTATGCTGCGACGCCGATAAAACGAGGCGACATGGCCGCAGCGATCCGCTCAGCAGCTGCTGAGTTTGAAGCCTGTCGCATTTCGCCTGGTGCGAGATTTCCCCTCACCTTTTTGAACGGCAACACGATGAATTTTTCAGAAAGTGACAACGGCAGCTCCTATAGCTCTGAAGTGTTCTTAGTTTGTTCTTTATCTGGAGCATGTCAATTAGCAGTTTTTTCGAAAGGGAATGCATGTGGATAGAACAAACAAGAGCCGTTGATCAGACTGATGTGCCGGGCAATCTAGTCTTGTGGATAACCTGTGAATAAGTGAGCTTCGCGGGCCTATGCGCGCGGATCGAAGTCCCGCCTAAGAAGCAGAGACATAGCCGAGGGCGGTCGATTTCCAGTCCCAGCAATGGTCTTCGCAAGGATCGCGCCATCACGCCTAAATTCGCTCAGGCGGTCGGTAACTTTTCCTATCTCATCAATGTCCATGTTGAAACGGAGGATAGTTCCCGGAAATGAGGTGCGGTAGTTGTTCTTTGTCTTCCGCGAAAGATAAATCGCGGTAAGCCCACTCGCGATAACGAAGTTACCTCCATTCCGGGCAAGTCTGTTCGTCATATACAAGCCGTAGCCGGAATTATGCCAGTTCTCCGACCTTCGCGGCAGATGTGTTTTGCCCGAGACGCTGGGCAAAAGGCTGTATTCCAGCGCTTGTTTGTCTGTATGAAATCTAAAGTTCGGGTTGGTGCCGAGCCCCCTCCTAACGCCGATACCGAAATCGGCTACAGAGAACTCCACCTTATGACTGCGGGGCCAGTACTGGGCGCAGTAGTACAAGCGATCGGCTTCGCTGTGCTCGAACACGTTCCGCATCACCTCCCTGATAGAGTATGATAGCACGTCGAACATATCGCTGTTGGTACTTCGATCACGTGAGATCATGAGAGCAAGTTTGTCAGCGTGACGTTGGATCAGATCGCCAAGTTCCTGCCAGCGATCCTCGGGGTCAGTGTAGAGCTGATCCCGCGTGAGCTCTGTAATCGGTAGGTAGTTTTCCGAGCCCCAAGCCTCCCCTACTTCTCGGCCGTGACCAAATCCAAGAAGGCGGAAGAAGCCTACATGAGCAAGATAAGGATGCTCGTGGTGCCCTGTGCACCTAATGTCGAGCTCCGGATTCCTCAACTTCAGAGCTTTCAGCTTTGCGGCTATGAAAAGCATCGAAAAGGGAGCGAAAAACTTACACTTCGAGAAATCCAACTTCAGCTGATTTCTTGACCCGTAAAAATCAAACTCTTCACCCAAGCCGAACAGCACGGGTAAGGTCAAGCTATCTGGAATACTTACGCTCATAGCAGCCTCAACGTAATGGCATAGGTGCGTGCCCAGTAAACATAATCCGACCGCCCACTCGCAATTCGTCTATACGATCGGCGGTAAATTCTTCGGTTGGATATCCAGCGGCGATGTTGTCCGAGGTAAGGTAGAGCTTGCCGTCCATTGACCATCGAGCCCGTTTTACCAGCGCGCGGTCCATGACGTTGAAGTGGTAGATGCGACCGTCGTCGACTTCGGTCTTGGAAGCGTCGGCTATCAACAGCGCGCCGTCAGGGATAGTAGGCCACATCGAGTCGCCTCGAGCCTCAACGATGTAACAATATTCAGGGTTTGCGCCCAGGTTACGGAGAAAATCGCGACCAAACGCCACCTCGCCAATCGGCATCTCGTTGACAGGGACTAACCCGCGACCCGCTGAAGCGCGAGCGTCAAAACGAGGCAGCCTTACAATGTCCTCCCGGTCGTCTAGAACATTTCTGCTAGGCCGCGACCCTTCGTCTTGTCCCACCAGCCAAGCAACAGACACACCGGTGGCCTGCGCGATTTCAACAAGCGTTGAGGCCTTCGGCTCGCTTTTCTCTGCGACGTAGTCGGACAGGGTCCGGCGGCTGACACCGGTCAGCGCAGGTTCGAGCTTGTCTAATCCACCAATGAAATTAGCGGCTTCGCGGATTCTTGAACCTAGATCAGTCATTTCATCAAGCAGATTTCTGCATTTCAAGCAGATATCTGCTTGTTCGGTGGCAGAAAATTGCTATTCTCTCCATAAATACGGACCAAATCACCAATGAAAAGGGAGACCGGCCAGGGCCTCCCTCCTCACACTCAAGGATCCACTATGCACCGGCCCCAGCAGGCGGACAAGAAGACCCGTAGCCCGATCGACAAGATTAGCGAAATGGCGACCGTTAAGAGCAAACTGCTCGTAGCAGGCCTTACGCTTCTTGATATCGACCGATCCTATCAGTTGCCGCGCGGGACCGCCGGAACGACGCTCCGCGAGCCCAACGCGGCGGGGGAAAGGGCGATCGCTGCAGCTCTCGGTACAAAGCCACATCTGCTGTGGCGCTCGCGTTACCACGGCTCCGGTCTGCGGAAATCTCCTCAACCCCGCGAGAACTATGAGCGGCCTGCGACGATGGCACAACGCCAAAACGGAGCGGCAGCATAGACATGCGCAACCCCTTCATCCCGTCCCAGTCCCGCGTCTGTGACATGGCAAATCTTGTCATGGTTTTCACAGTCGTCGTTGCCGGCCTCGTCGCCGCAAGCGCGAGCCTCATCATGCAGGTGATCCAATGATCGTCGACCGCTTTGACCTCAAGGCGCTCTACGAAGCGCATCTGCATGCATGCGTCGCTGCAGTCCGTGAGGGTTTCCCCCATCTCGCCATCCGCGAGATCCTCGACCCGCCGCATGAGTGGTTCGATGCGGCTCTCGCCCGTCAGGTCGCCATGCACCTGATGATCGTCGAATTGAAGTGGCCGAAACGTCGCGTCGTCGAGACCGAAGACCGCTCCCGCGAGGCAATCAACAGGGCGCTACGCACCATCAACACCCGCATGGAAAGCCCGAGATTTGAAGCCCACTACCGTGGAATGGCGCGGCGTGTGCACGCGCTCGTCTCGTTCCAGACCACCGCAGAAGAAGCAGTCGCATAATGGCCGAGTTCAAACGCATCCAGATTTCCGACGTCGTTATTCCCGAACGCCTTCGGGCGATTGAGGAAGAGCACGCTTTGACAATCGCCCAAAGCATTGTCGAGCACGGCCTCATCAATCCCATCACTGTTCGATCGACACCAAATGCCAAGGGCGGAAAGTTCACGTTGGTCGCCGGTGCGCACCGCATGCGGGCGGAGCAGATCAACGAGGAAACCGAGATCGATGCGATGGTCGTCGAGGGCGACAAGGCCGAAGCGCAGCTCATCGAAATCACTGAGAACCTGTTCAGAAACGACCTTTCCGTCATCGACAGAGCCGTCTTTGTTCAAACTTACCGCGAGGTATGGGAGGCAAAGCACGGTGCTGTCGAGCCGGGTCGCCCAGGAAATAGGGTAAACATTACCCAATTGATCGCGGACGAGGCAGCGGCCGTAGGCGGCTTTACTCGCCACGTCGCTGATCGGATGGGGGTATCGCGCGAGACCGTCAAATTGCTGAGCCGCATAGCTCAGAACCTGCACCCTGACGTTCGCGCAGCAGTCCGCGGCACCTCTATCGCCGACAACCAGTCTGCCCTTCTAAAAATCGCGAAGATGGAGCCCCTGAAACAGCGCCAGACGGCAGTTGCTTTCCGGACCGAGCCTGATCTCAAGAAAGCGCTGGCACTCGTCGATCCACCTGCGCAGCTCTCCAAGAAACAGATCGAGCAAGCAACCCTCCTCTCCCGGCTCGTCACCGCCTGGGAAGACGCCAGCGAAGAAACTCGCTCGCAGTTCCTGGAGCATATCGGTCTTGACGAGGGAGCAGATCCGCTGATGGCGGCGATCAATAGCGAGGCGAACGATGAGTAATCATCCGAGCCAGCTCGATCTCTTCCTGGAACCCCTCTTCCCGGTGCGCCAGGCTGCCGTCTCGATCGACATCGAGCGCTTCCGTTCGAAGCTCAAGCGCGCCATGGCAAAGGCCATTCGCGAGTGCCCGCATAGCCGCGAAGTCATCGCTGCCCGCATGGCGCAGTACCTCGGTCTGCCTAACCTCTCAAAGATGACGATCGACGCCTACACGGCCGAGAGTAAAGCAACGCACGATATCAGCCTTGTTCGCTTCAAGGCCTTCGTCCGCGCAACCGGAGCGGTTTGGCTCTGGGATCTCGTTGTCTCTGAGGATGGCCTGATCATGCTGGAAGGAGACGAGGCCCGCCTCGCGGAAATCGCGCGGCTTCAGCAGGAGCAGCGCGCGCTCGCCAAGGACCTGAAGACGCTTCTGTCCATTCCGATCAACATCAAACGACGCGGACGTTCAGCGTGAAGCAATTCTACACCATTGCCGAACTGGCCTCCGCGAACCTCCCTGATCTGCCGCGCACGGAGAAGAGCCTGGACAACCTTGCTCGTAGCTCCTGGCGTGCCGATCCGACCACGGCTCGCCGCGTACCCGGCAAGACAAAGCCAGTCTGGGAGTATCACGTGTCGCTGCTGCCATCGGCAGCGCAGATGCGTCTCCTCATTGTCCACTCCTCGCCGGCAAATGATGATCGCGACCTCAAGGCCGAACGTAAACGAGTGCTTTGGGACCGATATGAGAAGCTTTCAGCCGAGCATAAAGCGACCTGCGAACAACGCTTGAAGACCCTTCAAATGGCCGCTGAGCTCGAAGACGCCGGCATGTCTGCGATGGCTGCTGTCACGATGGCATGCCGCAAAGGCGGCGTCGCGAAATCCGCAATCTACGAATGGCGTGGCATGGTCGAAGGTGTTGATCGCCAGGACTGGGTTGCCGCTCTTGCGCCAAGCTATCAGGCTGATCGTTCACGCTCGGAATGCCATCCAAAGGCATGGGAATACATCACGTCCGACTTCCTTCGACCCGAGGCTCCGAAGTTCACGGCTTGCTACCGTCGCCTCCTGGTCGCCGCCAAGAAAGAGAAATGGAGCCCGGTTCCGCACGAGCGCTCCCTGAGGCGCAGGTTGGACGCAGAGGTGCCAGAAGCGGTCCAGAAGCTTGCCCGCAAGGGCAAGGAAACAGCGAAGGGCCTCTATCCCGCTCAGCGCCGCACGCGATCGCATCTTCACGCTATGCAGATGGTCAACATGGACGGTCACAAGCTCGACGTTTTCGTGCGTGTGCCCTGGTCGCAGCAGCCCGTTCGCCTGTTCCTTCTCGGCATTCAAGATCTCTACTCCGGCAAGATTTTGGCCTGGCGGATCTCAGACAGCGAAAACAAAGAAACTGTACGCCTCGTCATTGGAGACATGGTCGAGCAGTTCGGCATCCCTGAACGTATCTACCTCGATAACGGCCGCGCATTTGCCTCGAAGTGGATATCTGGCGGCGCTTCTACGCGCTATCGCTTCAAAGTCCGCGACGAAGATCCAGAGGGCCTGCTGGTCACGCTCGGGATCGAGCCGCGCTGGACCAATCCCTATTCGGGCCAGTCGAAGCCGATCGAACGCGCCTGGGGCGACCTTGCGGAGAATATCTCGAAGCATCCGTTTTGCGCAGGCGCCTATACCGGCAACAAGCCCGACGCGAAGCCGGAAAACTACGGCAACCGCGCTGTTCCGATCGACGAGTTCCGCGAGCACATCGGCCGCGAGATTGCCGAGCACAACGCACGGATCGGCCGCAAGGCTCAGACCTGCAACGGTCGCAGCTTCGATCAGACCTTCGAGGAAAGCATCGCCCATCCCGGCACGATCGTCCGGTGGCCGTCGAAGGCGCAGCGCTCCCTTTGGCTGCTCGCCTCCGAGATCATCCGCAGCCAGAAGGGCAGCGGCGAGATCCACTACCACGGCAATCGATATTGGAGCCGCGAGCTTAACCAGCACGCTGGTCAGAAGGTCACCATCCGGTTCGACCCGGACAACCTGCACGGCTCGATCAAAGTCTACGACCTTAAGAACGTGCTGCTCTGTGAAGCGCCATGCATCGCCGACGCGGGTTTTGAAGATCAGGAAGCCGGCCGCCAGCACAACCGAAAGCGTCGCAGTTTCCTGAACGCTACCGCGGCCGCGCAAGCTGCACACACCGCCCTCACCGCGGGTCAGCTCGCAGACATTCTAAAGAGAGGCGAGCCTTCGACAGCACCGGCACCGACGCCAGTTCGCTCGAAGGTCACGCGCTTGGCCACCGGAAATCTTGCGGTGCAGATGCCAGCGCCAAGCGACGAACGTGCCTTTGAAGACAGTTTTACCCGCGCCTTGTCCCGAGTGGCTGGCGAGCGCGCGGTCCTCGAATTCCCGAAAGGGGATCGGTCGGCGAAGTAACTGCCGACTGACTAGCAGAGCCGAAGTGTATTGCGTCCGGTTCCAAAAAAAAGGGCGAGACCAAAAGTCCCGCCCGACAATTCAGCCTCAAAAGAGGCGACCTGAAGGAACCATAGTATGAATAAGCATGTAGACACAAGCCGCATGTCAGGCTGGGAACAGCCGGAACCGGCGCTCGAATTCCTTACCAAGTACGCCGAGGAAATCGAGGAGTGGCGCGAGATCCGGGAGAAGGTCTCGGCGATCGCCATCACAAACGCCTGGACGAAAGCTGAAGTCACCCGCCGCAGCGGTATGAAAGAAGCGACCTTCAGCCAGTGGTTTTCGGGCACCTACAATGGTCGCCTGGACAACATGACCCGTCAGCTGCGCAACTGGGTAGACGCGGTTATCGAGGCCCAGGCGATGCCGACGATCCCCAACTCGCCAGCCTTCATCAAAACCCGGATCGCATCTGAGATTTTCCAGACCCTGCAGTGGGCACAGATGACGGCGGACTTCGTCATCATCACAGTGGCAGCCGGCAACGGTAAGACTGCGACCTGCCGCCACTACAAGGCGACACACCCGCACGTCTACCACGCCACGATCAGCCCCCATACCAAGACGGTGCACGGCATGCTCGTCGAGCTGGCGGCTGAGCTGGGCCTGAACGAAAACAACCCTGCTCGCCTCACTCGCGCGATCGGTTCGAAGCTGCAAGGTGTCGGTGGCAGTTCGCTCCTCGTCATCGACGAGGCGCAGAACCTCGTGGATGACGCAATCAATCAGCTCCGCCACTTCTCCGATATCTACCAGTGCGGCATTGCCCTGGTCGGAAACGAAGAAGTTTATTCCCGCTTCGTCGCGCAGTCGAAGGGACGTTCCTATGCGCAGCTCAAGCGCCGCGTTGGAAAGCACCTCCGCCGCAATAAGCCATATGCGGAGGATATCGCGGCCTACATCAAAGCCTGGGGCGTAACCGATGCTGACAGCGTCCGCCTGCTGACCGGCATCGGCATGAAGGGCGGCGCGCTCGGCCAGATCGACAAGACGATGAAGCTCGCCAGCATGGTGGCGCTTGCCGACGACCGGGAAGTGACGGTCCGAGACATTCAGGACGCTTGGCGAAACCGCGATGTGGAGGATCTCGGATGAGCCGCGCCCTTCCCAAACTCAGTGACAGCCTCGCCGCTCTTCTCAACCGTTTCGTACCGTTCGAAAAGATGGGCGAGCAGGAGGTCGCCGAGATCGACCTGCAGAGCATTAAAGGCATCACCAGCCATCTTCGACTGATGCGTATCATGGCTTCGAACATGGAGCGCGAGGTTGAAACCTACCGCCTGATCGACGCCGGCCGCGTTTTCTCGTCGACCATCGAGCAGGTCGCCCAGGACGCCGCTGTTGGGCTCATTCTCGAAACCAGTGGCAATGTCATCAAGCCTAATTTCAGGAGGGATCGCTGATGTGTGGCGAACTGCTGTCCGATCATCTTTTCGCCCTCTGCGAGGAGATCAAGCCTGCCGTTCATGGCGGCAAGTACGTAACCGGCGAGGAATTCTCCTCGCTTCTGAGGCGGCTGAACACCGCGATGGCCCTCGCTGAGGACATCGAGGAGGAAAAGCGCTTGCTCGAACGCCGGAACCTGTTGTCCAGCGGCCGCACACTGGCACTCGCGATCGTCGGCCCAAACGTGGTGCCGTTCCCATCGCCAACCCCACGAGGTCGATAATGACCGAAGGATCAGGAAGCGTCAGCTTTCCACTTACCGAGCTTGTCGACCAGGTCGCGCCTCTCGTTGAGGAGCGCCTCGAGGCAAAGTTCGCAGAACTGAAGGTCGCCGCGAACAAGCGGCGTTCCAAGCTCGACACTTTTGAGGCCGCCGTAACCGCCGTCATCAAGGCCGTGGAACGGGTCGAGAAGTCCCGCAACTCCCGCGACGAGCCCGCCTCAATGAACGCACTTGTCGCCGCCGCAGCTGGACTGAGATCCGCGCGGCTCAACTATCGAAAAGGACTTTGAATATGGAAGCTGTAATTCTCGAAAGCCGCGTCGACGGCATCACGCTCATCAACGGCAAGGAATACATGACCGACGCCAAAGGCGCGTTCGTGCCCCTCGCACTGGTGAAACCGCAGCACAAGCTCGAAGACGAGACGGTCCGCAAGATCATCGATTTCGCCGTCGACCTCAACGCCCAGATTGCCCGGTTCCGCGGCCACACCATGACCGACCTCGGTAGCCTGGATGCCCTGATTGCCCAAGAATATAACGCAAAGATCGGCGGCGCTAAGGGCAACCGCACCTATCAGACCATCGATGGGCTCATGAAAGTCCAGGTGCAGGTTTCCGAGCAGATCGATTTCGGGTCGGAGCTGCAGGTCGCAAAGTCGATCATCGACGAGTGCCTGACGGAATGGTCGGCCGACAGTCGCGCCGAGATCCAGTCGATCATCACACGCGCCTTCAACACCGACCAGGAAGGAAAGATAAACCGGGCCGAGATCTTCATGTTGATGCGGCACCAGATCGCAGACCCGCGCTGGCAGCGAGCCATGGATGCCATCCGGGATGCAATGCGGGTCACGGGCTCAAAGGAATACGTCCGCTTCTATACCCGCAAGAAGATCACAGACGCTTGGCAAGCCGTCACTATCGACTTGGCGAAGGCGTAAGGTGCTCGCCATGAACCGGCATCTCACCACAGACCAGAAGATCGCTCGCCTGGAGCACACGATCGTCATCCTGCGGCGCAAGCTCGCATCGATCCCGACGACTGCGGAGGCCGACGATCTCGGCATCCGCGCCGCCGGAAAGCGAGTAAAGGGCGAGCTGCAGAGCGAGCTGTTCGCTCGGTTCCGTTTCGGATCGGACGGCAAGTACCACCTGCAGATGGCAAACGTCACCGCCTCGTCGCAGGACGGCGGCGTAAGCTTGTTTCGTCGCTGGCACATCAACGCTAGTCGGGCAGTCATCATGATGAAGGTGAAAGCGTTATGCGACGGTGCAAACTAATGCTTTTTCACGCCATATCGCTCAGCAGTCTGATCGAGCAGCTCGACGACCAACGGGATCTCTTCCACAAGGCGAATGATGACGCCGTATGCGGGGTCGATCCGCCACCGTATGTTGAGATCATATTGGTCCGCTTTGCGATCGACGTAGAAGTTGGACGTTTCAAAACTTTCGAATGCATGCTTAAGCACAATCGCCTCCTTACGGAGACGATTGAGCCTGAAGGTGAGCATCCCGTCGAAGAAGCGGCTTCCCTCAATCAGAGGCTCTCGACTGAGAAACTCCGCCATGTCCTCGCTTACATGTTGCAGCACCCAAGCACGGCTAACCAGAAATTGGAGCTGCCCAATGTAAGTGTTTTGCGCCAACATGCGTTGACGAATGTCCCTCAGCAGGTCGGAAGTACCAATCAAGCTGTTGATTTGGGGGTAAACTGCTCGCTCAACAGCAAGTTTGTCCCCTCGGGTTGTGAGAGCAACTTGCTCGTGATGGCGACGGCTTGCAGCCTCTTCGGTTTTTTCCATCATGACGACCGTCCACCAAGCCGCACATATCGCGAGTATACCCCCGATCAGCGTTTGGAAATCGTAGATAGTATTCCGAAAAGTGTCGCCACCGGTACGGTCAGTAAAGTTCGGCGCATCTCCGAATATCACAGGAAGAATAAGGCCAACACCGAAGGAGAGCGCAACGGCCCTTATTACTGCGTTACGGGGCGACACCTTAAATCTCCTTCTGTAAGGCGTATAGCTAACCCACTCACGCCGGCTTTCGCAAGGAAGCAAACCCGAGGGGCCAGCCAATGACCTCCTCGATCGCCGCCATCCACGTCGCCAAGAAGCAGCTTGCCCTCGACGACGACACCTATCGTGCAAAGCTACTCCGGATCACGGGCAAGACCTCGACGAAGGATATGAGCGAGGACGAGCGCCAGCGGGTGCTTACTGTTCTCAGAAACGACGGTTTCCAGCCTGCAGCTGCAAGCCGCCGCCATAACGGCCGCAGGAAGTTGAGCGGCAAGTTCGCAAAGAAGCTCCAGGCCCTCTGGATCGCCGGTTACAATCTCGGCGTCTTCCGTGAGCGCGATGACAGCGCGATGGAAAGCTTCATCTTTCGCCAGACCAAGATCGAGAGCGAACGCTGGCTTCACCATTGGGATGATGCGCGCGCCGTCATCGAGGCGCTGAAAAAGTGGCTCACCCGCGAGGCTGGCGTCGATTGGACGAGTACCAAGCGCACTCAGGAATACATGCTGAAGGACGGCTACAAGATCGCTCGCGCCCAGTGGTCGATCATATCTCCGAAGGCTCCAAACGATTTCTGGCCGGTCGTGACAGACATTCTCGGTCGGCCGACGCTCTTCCGTGATCCAAGCGATCTCGACTGGATCTCGGTCATGAACCACTTCGGCGAGCAGATCCGTAGGGAAGACAAGCAAAAGGGTGTGTCCTAATGGCCCGGAGAAAGAAACAGCGCACAAACTACAAGCTCCCGCTCGAAATCGACCTTCTGAGAAAGCTCGCACCCCTCCTCGTAAACAAGGGGATGATGGGCCTCGTCGGCGACGATTACCTGCTTCAGAAATCGTCGGGCATCTGGCGCAAGCTCGATGGCACCCTGACTGCCCGCTTTGTCTACCGATCGCCAGACGAAGGCCGAAACAGCCTCGTCCTCTCCGTTCGCAACATCGACGGCCGGATGCTTCTGAGGGACCACGGGTGATGTCCGACCTCCCGCTCCTCACATGGCAAAAGCATGCCGAGCACTATCGGCTCATGACGGATCGGGAATCCCTTCTGGCGCGCATCCGTGCCTTGAAGCCTCATGCACACAAGCGCCTGGCGCTCGAAGAACGGGTTCGGCAAATCACGCTGCGCCAGATGGAACTGGAAAATCAACTCTACGACCGCGGCCGAGGTGCCCGATGATCGAGACCCCGAAGAACCTGCTGCCATATGTGGAAGCGCTTGGCGAAGACCTGACGCTGACGTTCATTATGCGCTTCGGCGGCTCGCCCGTTTACCTGCCGTCTTCGGACAACACACAGAGCGAAGTCAGCGCCGTGCTCGGCGCTGACGGAATAAAGGCCCTTGCAAACGTCTTCGGTCCCGGTCAAATTGCCCGCGTTCCGATTGCTCGCGAATGGACTATCCGGAAGCTCAAATCCCGTAAGTGGTCGACCCTGGCCATTGCCCGCGAGCTTCGCGTCACCGACGAGACGGTAAGACGCGTCTTGAACGACCGGCCGAGCAACCAATCCTCCTTTAACTTCTGATTTCTGCCGTCATCCCACACGCGTGGGAACGGCTTTCCCTGCCGCGATCAGCCATTTTCAACGTCTCAGCTTTTCACGCGGACGGGGCAAATGCGGCCAATCAACGAAATCATCGTGCACTGCACGGCAACGCCGGCCGGTCGGCCTGCTTCCGTCAAGGACATCAACGCCTGGCATCAGGCGCGCGGCTGGTCCGGGATCGGCTACCATCGCGTTATAGGGCTCAATGGCGAGCGCTGGCAGGGTCGCGTCATGGAGAAGATCGGCGCTCATTGCGAGGGCCATAACACCGGCACGATCGGCGTCGTCTACGTTGGCGGCCTGAAGAGCGACGGCAAGACGGCTTTCGACACCCGCACCAACGTCCAGAAAGAAGCGCTCCTCGAAGAGCTGCTCGCCCTAAAGAAAGCCTACCCCGGCATCGTCAAGGTCTCCGGCCACAACGAGTATGCCAACAAGGCTTGCCCCTGCTTCAACGCATCCGCCGAATACGATCGCTATTTCGAGGGTGGCAAGGCATTCCAGCCGATCCTCGATGTCACGCTGTCGCGCGGCATGACTGGACTGGCAGTCGAAGAATGGGCTGACCAGCTCGCTGCATATCGCAGGAAGATCGGTCATCAGTGGCCTGTCGTTCCCACCTCGGTGTTCGATCAGAACCTCGAAATGGTGACGCGCTGGTTCCAGTCTGAGCGCAAGATCCTGATCGACGGCAAGGTGGGGCCGCAGACGCGCGATGAAATGGAGCGCGCCCTCAAGGGCACCGCACCGTTCCATGCGCTGCTCGACAAGGCTGCCTGATTATGGAGCGCCCTTCCTACAGTTCCTCGCGCTGGTATCTCTGGGCGTCCTTCGTTGGCGCCTGGGCGGTTATCGTCATGCTGACCGCCGGCGCGATACTCGGATCAGAGCAGGCCGTTGGGTTTGGCAATATCGCCCTTCCCACGATGTTCGCCATCATCACCGGCAATCTCGCTGTCCATCGCGGCTTCGGCTCGGCCGACTACCGAGCCCAGGGCAAGGCCCAGGCAGCAGCAAAGGACGATGCGGCATGATCCCGGCATGGATTGCAAAGGCTGTCACGCCGCTTCTGATTGTCGGCGCAATGCTGATCGCGGCGCTTCTTCTCGGCTGGCTAAGCCTGCGGACGGTCAACACGATGGTGAGCGATGCCCGCAAGGCCGCAATCACCGAACGTGACGCGGTCTGGGAAGCAAAGATCGAGAAAGCCAACGCCTCGACGAACAAACAGGCTGCGGAGCAGGTCTCCGCTGCCATGACGATGCAGGCCGAGGCCACCGACCAGGTGCGTCTCGCGGAACAGCAACTCGCAGAATTGAAGGTGAAAAATGCGCAGCTTCCGCTTCGTGTCGACTGTGGCCTTAGCGGCGATCGCGGTCGGCTGCTCCCAAACTGACCCCGATCGCGAGCCTGTCGTGATCACAAAATCGATCCCGTTCGAGCTGCCGCCCGAGGTCCGCAAGCCTTGCCCGGCGCTGAGCGCAAAGCCCGATCGCGACATGCCCGAGGCCGAAGTCTTCGACAACTGGGCGAGCGATCGCACGGCGCGCAACGTCTGCGAAATACGCAGAGCGAAAGCGGTCGCGGCTGTCGATGCGGGAGCGCGGCCGAAGTGAGCATGGGTGAGCGAGGACTGGATCTGGCTGACTTGCGCGCCTCTCAGGAGCGAGAGGCGGCGCTGGCTGCGACGAGGGCAAAGATCGGTCGTGCCGGCCGTGACGAATGCGTGGACTGCGAGCGACCGATCCCGGCTGATCGCCTGGCTGTGGCTCCTTTCGCGCTTCGGTGCGTTCCCTGCCAGCAAGCTCACGAACATGAAGGTGTACGCCGATGAATTCCTCCAGTGCCGCCCTGGACGTTGCTCCGCTGATTTCTTGGATCGTCGCCGCGATGACGGTCGTCAATTTCCTGATCCTGCTAAAGGGCATTCTCTCGTCTGGAGAGAAGGCTCTCGAAGCCCGTCTTGTCAAAGCCGAGTCGAAGCTCATCGAACATGACCGCCGGATCCAGACGGTCGAGAGCGACATGAAGCATCTGCCGGACAAGGAAACGACGCACCGGATCGAGATGACGATGATCACGATCGTCGGCCGTCTCGATAGGCAGGACGCCACGCTGGACGGTCGCTTCAGCGCGATGGACGCGCAACTGAAGCCGATTCAAGCGATCGGCGAGCGGCTCAATGATGTGTTGGTCGACCAAATGAAGAAAGCGAGCTGATGATCCCACTGGCGATTGATTATGAGAAGGTGACCCGCGAAGACGCGCGGCTGATCATTTTGCGTGCGCTGTCCGAGCAGACCAACGACAGCCTGGCGAGCAGCACACTCGAAGTCGTTCTCGATGCCTTCGTGATCCGCAAAGACAGAGACTGGGTCCACGACCAGATGGCGCACCTGGCTGAGCAAGGTGCCATCACCGTTGTCGACGCAGGCAGCGTCCGGATCGGAACCATCACTCAGCGCGGCTGGCGTCACCTGCAGCGCGAGCTTGTCCTCCCAGGCGTCAAGCGACCGACCGTCGCCATCCCGAGAGTGATCAGCTGATGCGAAGCCGCCTGTCTGGTATCGAACTTCTGCCCGAAGAGTGCGCGCCGATCGTGGCCGCGGCTGCCGCCGCCCTGCAGGATCGGGATCGGACACAGGTCGACATCTACGAAGAATTCTTCGCGCAGCTTGAAGCTCTGAAGAGAGAGCATCGCGGCGAGCTGGAATTCACCATCCCATCCTTCAGCGCGTTCAACCGGTACAGCATCAAGCTGGCGACCGTATCCTCACGCCTCAACCAGACCCGAGAAATCGCAGCGACGCTCGCCGAAAAATTCGACGTCTCGGACTCCGACAATTTGACGCTGATCGCCGCTGAGACGATCAAGACGCTAATCTTCGAACTGCTCACCAATGGCGGCGAAGCTGGCCTCGATCCGAAAGGCGCAATGGCGCTCGCCAACGCGTTGCGTTCTGCCACCCAGGCGCAAGGAATTTCGACGGCCCGCCGGCAGAAGGTCGAGAAGGAATTTGGCGAGAAGGTCACCGACGCTGTCGAGGCTGTCGTCAAGGCCAAGGGCGTTTCCGCCGAGGGCGCGGAAGAGATCCTCTCCAAGATCCTCGGGGTGCAGAAGTGAGCGCACCGTTTTCGAAAGAGGAATGGGCGGAGATCCGCCGTCAGTCGACCGAAGTGCTGCCTGACCTGCTGGATCAGGTCGGGCTACCGAAGGCGCTCCTACCCTACCAGGGCAGGACGATCGCTAAGCTCGAAAGCTCGACATGCCAGGTGCTATTCATCGAAAAGAGCCGCCGTATCGGTCTCACCTGGGGATTTGCATCTTACGCCGTCCTGCGCGCCGGCCGCGCGAAAGCCGCCGGCGGCATGGACGTCATGTACATCTCCTACTCGCAGGACATGACGCGCGAGTTCATCGACGCCTGCGGAATGTGGGCACGGGCATTCTCGACCGCTGCCATCCAGATGGACGAGTTCCTGTTCGACGACAGCGACGACGAAGGCGTCCGTGCAATCCAGGCCTTCCGTATCCGGTTTGCTTCCGGCTTCGAGATCGTCGGCCTGTCGTCGGCCCCACGATCGCTGCGCGGCAAGCAGGGCGTGGTCATGATCGACGAAGCGGCCTTCGTCGATAATCTAAAGGAGCTGCTGAAGGCCGCGCTCGCCTTCCTGATGTGGGGCGGCCAAGTCGTTGTCTGCTCGACTCACAACGGCGCAGAAAACGAATTCAACGTCCAGATCCAAGACATCCTGTCGGGCCGATCCGCTTACGATCACATGCACATCGATTTCGACGAAGCGCTGATCGACGGGCTCTACCAGCGCATCGCCCTGGTGACGGGAAAGACCTGGTCGCCAGAGGCGGAAGCCGACTGGCGCGAGAACATCATCAAGTTTTACGGCGATGGCGCGGACGAAGAACTCTTCTGTGTTCCAACGATGGGCAGCGGCGCGTGGCTGACTGGCCCATTGATCGAAGCCCGTATGACGTCCAGCGCGCCTGTGCTCCATCTCGATCTACCGCCGAACTTCCTGCACCTGCCTGAGCTGGAGCGCCTGGTCCTCCTCGCACCGTTCATGGAGCAGCTCGAAGCAGCTCTGAAGCTGCTCGATCCGGCACTGATGCATGCGCTGGGCTTCGACTTTGCCCGCGTGGCCGACTTGTCGGTGGCGTCCCTCCTGTCGATCGACAAGACGCTGAAGCGATCCAGCGCCCTGACTGTCGAAATGCGAGGCGTTCCCGGTGATGAGCAAAAGACCATTATCAAGATGATCCTGCAGGCCGCACCCCGGCTGGTCGGCGCAGCGTTCGACGCCACCGGCATGGGTTGGACGGTCGCGGAAGATATGGGCCGCATCTTCGGCCTTCGTGACAAAGACAATCAGGGCGGTCTGGTCCACGCGATCAAGTTCTCCCAGGAATGGTATCGCATCAACATGCCGCCTCTTAAGACGGCATTTGAAGACGATGCGATCGCGATCTCCAAAGATGACAATCACCTCTCGGACCTACGCCTGGTCAAAGTCATCCGGGGCATTCCGATGATCCCGGATTCTCGAACGGGTGAAACCAACAAGCGCCGCCACGGCGACTTTGCCATCGCCCTGGCGCTTGCTCACTTCGCTAGCCGAATGCAGTGGCACGAATACGGTTACATCCCTGTCCCGCGCGCACCCACCAAATTTGACATCGGTTCATCCGGCCGAGACGACGGCGCTCCGTACCGTCTGTCCGGGATGCGGCGATCGAGAGGAATTTACTAATGGCAGGCATCATCGACCAGTGGGGCAACCCCGTCAGCACCGTGGCTCTAAAAAAGGAACAGGCAGCGCCCACGATGATGGGCGTGCGCCGGCCGAACACTGACCACCAGGCATCGGGCCTGACACCGGCAAGGCTTGCCCGAATGCTGACGTCCAGCATCAACGGTGACCCTGAAGCTTATCTTGCGCTGGCCGAAGACATGGAAGAACGCGACCTGCATTACGCCGGCGTTTTGATGTCTCGCAAACTGCAGGTCGCTGGGCTCGAAGTGACGGTCGAGCCAGCAAGCGAAAGCGCCGACGACATCGCCAATGCCGATATGGCCCGTGCTTTCACTGAGCGGGATGAGTTTGAAACAGAGCTGGTCGACATCCTGGATGCGATCGGCAAAGGCTTCTCCTGTACAGAAATCATTTGGGAAACCTCGGAAAGCCAGTGGGAGCCTGTGGCGCTCAAATGGCGGGATCCGCGGTGGTTTCGATTCGCCGATGAAGATGGCGAGACGCCGCTGCTGCGCGACGTTGCCGGTGACGCTCCACTCTATCCGTTCAAATGGATCTTTCACCAGGCAAAGGTTAAGTCCGGCCTGCCGATCCGAGGCGGTATCGCGCGCGCCGTCTGCTGGACGTTCCTGTTCAAGAGTTTCACGCAAAAGGATTGGGCGATCTTTTGCGAAGCCTACGGCCAGCCGCTGCGGCTCGGCAAATGGGGCGAAGGCGCTTCCGAGGCCGACAAGGAAGTGCTCCTGCAGGCCGTCGCCAATATCGGCGTCGATTATTCAGCAATCGTGCCGGCGTCGATGTCCGTCGAATTCGTCAAGGCCGATATCGCCGGTTCTCACGAACTCTACCTGAAGCGCTGCGACTGGCTCGATCAGCAGGTGTCGAAAGTCGTTCTTGGACAGACTGGCACGACGGACGCGATCGCCGGCGGTTATTCGGTCGGCAAAGTGCATGATGGCGTGAAGGAAGACATCGAGCGTTCCGATGCCAAACAGCTTGCAGCCACTATTCGGCGTGATCTGTTCAAACCCTACATCGACCTCAACCGCGGACCGCAGAAGGCTTATCCGAAGCTCAGGATCGGCAGGCCGGAGCAGATCGACACGAGCAAGTGGCTCACCGATGTAAAGACCTTTGTCAGCATGGGTGGCAAGGTTGGCATGGCAAAGGTCGGTGCTAAGCTCGGCATCGAAGATCCTAAGCCTGATGAAGAGCTGCTCGGTGCGCCGGCAAAGCCTGATGACGGACAGCAGGATCAGAAACCGGTCAGGCCGAAGGATAAGACGCCGATCGGCATCGCCGCTCATCGTGCCGGCCTCGATAATCCTCAAGACGATATCGACCGCTCGATCGAGGACATGCTCGCGGCCGACGGTTTTGAGATTGCGGTCGACAACATCGTCGAAGGGCTGGAAGTAAAGCTCGCGAGGGCGACTTCAGTTGATGAGGCTCGGGCGATACTGGCAGAACATCTTCGACAGATGGATGTGGAAGCGCTTGCCGACTCCCTGGCACGGGCGTCGTTTGCCGCGCGCCTTGCTGGGCTGGGCAACGATCCTCTGACGGCCGGGGCCTGATATGGTCGAGTTGGTTCCACTTCCTCCAATGGAAGCGATCCGCGCCTTCGAGGCCCGCAAGCCAGACCTGGTCGGGACGTTCTCCTATCTCGACATGTGGCAGGAGGAGCATGCAACATCCTTCACCGTCGCCAAGTCCGCAGGCTTCGATATCCTGAAGGACATTTCCGATGGCTTCGAACGGGCTTTGAAGGAAGGTCAAACCCCGCGGCAGTTTGCCAAAGATCTGCGACCGTTGCTGCAAGCCAAGGGTTGGTGGGGCAAGAAGCTGCTCGAAGATCCGCAGACCGGCGACCTGGTCGCGGCACAGCTTGGCAGCGATCGGCGGCTGAAGACGATCTTCGACGCCAACATGCGGACCTCATACGCGGCCGGCCACTGGGCCAGTTTCGAGCGCAACAAGGCAAGCCGTCCATACCTCCGCTATGTCGCCCTCCTCGACGATCGCACCCGGCCGGCGCACCGTGCCAGGCACAACCTCGTCCTGCCGGTCGACGATCCCTATTGGAACACCTGGGCCACGCCCTGCGGCTGGAATTGCCGCTGCACTATGCAGAGCCTGTCGCAGCGGGATATCGATCAGCTGATCCGCGAAGGCGAGCAGCTGATGTTCGTCGCTCCGCAGGACACGTTCCGGAACTTCACCAACAAGCGCACCGGCGAGATTGTCAGCGTGCCCGATGGCATAGATCCGGGCTGGGCATACAATCCCGGCCGCGCCGGCTATGAGGCTCGCGTCAACCAGGCGCTCGCCGAGAAGATCAGCGATGCGTCGCCTGAGTTTGTCGCCGCGGCCGTCGAGGAGCGCGTGTCGAGCGCGGCCTTCGAACGGTTCGTTGCCAACCCTCGCGGTGCCATGCCGGTTCTGGCATTCCCGCCGGCAGTGGCCGACGCCATGGGTGCTGATGTCCGTGCTGCCCTTCTGCCAGCCGAGACGATGATGAAACAGAAGAGGAGCTTTCCCGAGCTGACGATCGAGGACTATCGTGCCCTCCCGTCTATCGGTGTTGCGCCGATCCTCATCATCCAGGATCCGCAGCGAACCTTCCTCTTGTCAAAGACGCGCGACGGCCGGTGGCGTTATGTGGCGCTGAAGGTGTCGCCGAAGAGCAGGGCCGCGACCGTGACATCGTTCCGGTATGTGCGGACCGAAACCGTCGAGCAGCTCCTAACCAACGAAGCGGTGCGGGTGCTTCTGGATCGGCGCGAAACCTGATCGACACAGGAGCCTCAGGAACGTCATAGACCGGCGCGGACGGCCGGTTACCGCCGACAGACCCCTCTTGCGCGTCCACGGGCTTTGAAGAGGCTTCGAATTTGACCTTGAGCCTGCATCCTCGCGTGCTATGTTGAATTCAGCGGCGACTTGAGCCGCAAACTCCCAAAGACATTCTGACACTCTGATCCATCCCACGAGCGTGGGAATGGGAGGGCGTTCTTCCGGCTGGCATTGTCTGCCCATGGAAAACGCTATCGTCGCCCTTCTTGCAGCATCGCTGATGACGTCGCACACGGCAGAACTGCCTGTCGCCTCGCCCGACCAGCCATGGGTGCTGCTAATCCCAGGCGGTACATTCTCCGGCCGCGATGGTCGTGGCCCTTATCATGCCGGTGACGTCGTCTCCCTGGAGAAGATCGCTGCGAACACTCGCGCCTATCACGGGGCGACCGAGATCCTGATCGACTACGAACACCAGAGCATCAATTCCCAAAAGAACGGCCAGCCCGCGCCGGCAGCTGGCTGGATCAAGGAAGTCCAGGCGCGCCCGGACGGGCTCTACGGCCGCGTCGAGTGGACCGACAAAGCGGCGCACTCCATCAAGTCCCGCGAATATCGCTACCTGTCGCCCGTCTATTTCTACAGCAAGGCAGGCCAGGTGCTCGCCCTGCAGCATGCCGGCCTCACCAATATTCCGAACCTGCACATGGCAGAGGTCGCTGCGCACTCTTTCTTTTCCGCCAAAACCAGCAACGAGGTTTCCATGAAACATATCCTTGCCGCTCTCGGTCTTGCCGAGGGCGCCAGCGAGACGGATGCGCTAACTGCCATCAACTCGCTGCTGACCAGCTCCACGGCTATCGCCGCTGCGGCGGGTCTGATGCAGGACGCCAAGTCCGAGGCAATCGCCACGGCCGTCCAGACCGCATTTGCCGATCGCAAGAAGATTGCGATTGCAGCCGGCCAGGCCGAGAACGCGTCGGTCGATCAGATCGTCGGTGCTCTTGCTGCCGCGCACAAGGCTGCTGCACCTGATCCGAACAAGTTCGTTCCGGTCGATCTTGTCGCTGCAATGCAGGCTGACCTGAATGCTCTTAAAGACCGCACTCAGAACGCCGATGCGGAAGCCGTTGTTGGCGACGCGATCAAGGCCGGCAAGCTGATCCCGGCGCTGAAGGACTGGGCCATTGCCGCCCATAAGTCCGACCCCACCCACCTCGCCACCTTCCTCGGCGCGGCTCCCGTTCTCACTGCTGCACAGCGCTCCAGTGCCGTTCCGCTTGCAGGCGGCTCTGCAGTCGCCGGCCTCGATGACGCCGACATCGCCGTCATGCGCCAGATGGGTCTCACGCCTGAGGACATGAAGAAGTCCAAGGAAGCCATGGAGGCAAGCTATTGACCGCTCTCTCCGCACCTCGCAACACGCCGCGCCGTGAGATGACCAAGCGTCGCGTCCCGGTCGCCGCCGGCGTCAAACTGCACGCCGGTGCAATGGTCGCGATCAATGCCGGTGGCTACCTCGCGCCGGTGACCGCTGCCACCACTCTCAAGGCCGCCGCACGGTGCGCCGCCTTCGTCGACAACACGACCGGCTCGAACGGGGCATTTGCCGCCGATCAGGAGTTGGGCACCTTCCGGTGGGAGAACTCTGCTTCCACGGATCTCATCACCCGCGCCGATATCGGTTCCGATGCTTACGGCGTCGATGACCAGACGGTCGCGAAAACCAATGGCGGCGGCACCCGGTCCGTTGTCGGCAAGATCGCCGACGTCGACGACCAGGGCGTCTGGGTCACTCACTCGTAAGGGCGCTTCGATGATCATCAATGGTACTACTCTCCGCTCTGCAGGCGTCGGCTTCAATGCAGCTTTCCAGCGCGGCCTCACCTCGACAACGTCCCTGAAGGATCGCGTCGCGACCACAGTGCGGTCGACGACAAAGACCAACGAGTATGGCTGGCTCGGAAAGGCACCGCGCTTCCGTGAGTGGATCGGAGATCGTGTTATCAACGCCATGGCCAAGCATGGCTACAGCCTGACAAACCGTTCCTTCGAGAACACGATCGGCGTTGATCGTGACGACTTCGAAGACGACAATCTCGGGATCTACGGCCCCCTTTTCGAAGAACTGGGATCGGCAGCGCAGACTTTCCCGGATGAACTCGTGTTCGCGTTGCTGAAGCTCGGCTTCCTCACGAACTGCTACGACGGCCAGTATTTCTTCGACACCGATCATCCGGTGCTGAATGAATTCGGCAAAGAGGTTTCGGTTTCGAATACGCAGGGCGGTGCCGACCTTCCGTGGTTCCTGATGGACGCCTCTCGCCCGCTGAAGCCGCTGATCTACCAGGAGCGGAAGCCGTTCACCAACCTCGTCCGCAAGGACAAGGAAGATGACGACAATGTCTTCTTCAGCAAAGAATTTCTGTACGGCATCGACGGCCGCTGCCAGGTCGGGTTCGGCTTTTGGCAGCAGGTCGTGGGCTCCAAGCAGACCCTCAACGCTGACTCCTATGAAGCTGCACGCGTAACCATCGGCAGCATGAAGGGAGATCATGGGCGTCCACTCAATCTCAACCCTCGCCTCCTGGTCGTGCCGCCGGCGCTGGAAGGCGCTGCCAACGCGATCGTGAGAAGCGCGCTCGTCAATGGCGGCGAAACCAACAAGTGGGCTGGGACCGCCGAAGTCCTGGTCGTTCCGCTCCTCGCCTGATCCTCCCAAGCCTACCAGGCGAAGAAATGCCGTTCCGGCGCAAATGCCGGACGGACAATCTCCAACCCACAAGGAAGAAGCATGCAGTACCGCCGCTCTTACATTCTTCAGGCTGTCATCGGGATCTTCGCGTTCCTGCGAGCCAGCCAGTTCTATTCCGTCGTGTACAGCGTCTCCGGACATGTCGTCTGGGCCATCACTGCACCGGTGGTTTACCTCATCGAAAAGACACCAGTTCCGGCCGTTCTCACGATGCTCCTCTCGAAGTTCAAGCCTGTCCTGTTCCGCGTCATTGCCTTCCTGAAGCCAGTCTATCGCGAGAGCCACGACACGCATGGCTTGAGCTTGCCGAGCGTCCGAAGCTGACATCGTTTCGATGAAGTCCGTCCCGGCAACTTTAGCCGGGCGGATTTTTCGGAGGAGATCGACCGTCGATCCACTCCGCAAGATCCGAAGGGAAAGTCCAATGGTGAAGAAAACTACGCCTATCGTTTCCGACCGCGCGCTCACTTCTTCAGTCGCACTGCCGGCCTCCACCGGCTCCGGCGTGACAACTGACGTGGATGTGAAAGACGTCCTGCGCCTGGGCGAACATCAGAACGACGATATCGCTGGCGACCTCGCGGCTTCTGATGTCACGCGGCCTGTCGTGGCGGTCGGCGCGATCGTCGAGCCGGTCAATCGAGCACTTGCTTCCGAACCTGCGGTCACTGGTGATGCTGCCGGCGACGCCGCCATCGCAGCTGTTGGCGCAGGCCCTGAGTTTGTGCAGCCGGTCGCGGTCTCGATGGAAAGCCTGCGTCCCGACACATTCGGCCAGTCCGAGCTTCTAGATCCCGCTGCTGTAGACCTCTCAAATACCCCCGAGCGAAGCGCAACCACCGTCGAAGTCGGGGCTGGCAATTCGGCCAGCCTCGCAGCGGAAAAGGAGCCTGATCTGATCGTGTTCGATCTGGGTGCTGATCGTAGCGACGTCGACCTTTCGAACCTTCGGCTCGTCGCAAAACACTACGGTGTCTCGCTGCTGGACCCGGCGGAGCTACGACACCTCAAGCCTTTCGAAGTTCCGAGCACCATCGCGGCTTTTGCTGACGCCCATCCGCAAGCCAGAACGGTTCTCAACGAAGTCGTCGTCGGCACGCCGCTCCTCGATCAGGGTTTGAAGAGCTTCTACGACAAATACGACAGCGGTAGAGCACCGTACATCCGGATCACTTCAGCGATCGCCGGCTTCCGACGCGGGGGCATCGCCCATCCTAAAGAGCCGGTCGAGTATCGCCTCGAAGCATTCGCGCCGGCGGATGTAGAGGCGATCCTGGCCGAGCCGAACCTCGTCGCTGAAATCATCTAACCAACTGGAGCCGCCGTGCCTTACGCCACGCAACAGGATCTGATCGACCGCTTCGGTTCTGCCGAGCTGGTCCAGTTGACCGACAAGGTCAACCGGCCAGCCTCGACGATCGACGCCACGCCGATCGACCGGGCGCTGACGGATGCGGCGGCTCTGATCGACGGTTATGTCGCCAAGCTCTACCGGTTGCCACTGGCGGCGGTACCGCCGGTGCTGACAAAAGTCGCGTGCGATATCGCCCGCTACTATCTGCACGGCAAAGCTGCCGAAAAGGATGATGCCGTCACTCGCGCCTATAACGAGGCGATCGGCTGGCTGAAGGATGTCTCGAAGGGCATCGTCACGCTTGAAGCCGGAGGCGTTGCCGCTCCTCAGGCAGGTGGCGGTTCGGTCAAGGCGTCCGCACCTGGTCGTGTATTCACTCGCGATAGCCTGAGGCACATGTGATGGCCGATAAAGGTATTCGCATCACGTTCTCCGACCAGGCTGTGCAACAGGCACTCGATCGCCTCGATGCCGCCAGCGACAATCGCGCCGCGGCCGAGCACGCGATCGGCGCGTACCTCGTCACGTCCACCCAGCGGCGATTCGAACGCGAGACAGGTCCGGACGGCCAGCCTTGGCGTGGACTTTCCCCGCGGACCGCTAACCAGCGGATCGGCAAGAAAGGTCGCCGCGGCTTTGACAATATTCTTCGTGTCAGCCGACGCCTCGAGCAGAGCATCGTCTACGCCGTCGACGGGCATGAAATCGCCTGGGGCTCCAATGTCGTCTACGCGGCTATCCAGCATCTCGGCGGCGAGATCGAGCAGCCAGAACGTCAACAGACGATCTATCAAAACTACGATGCCAAGACAGACACGTTCGATCCGAAGTTTCGGACGAAGCGCCGCTCCAACTTTGCCCGCGATGTCACCGTGAAAGAGCATTCGGTCACGATCCCAGGCCGTCCCTATCTCGGTATCGATGACGCCGATCGCGCGGCCATCCTGTCGATCGTTGAGGAACACTATCGCTTGGAAGGTGGCCTCCAATGATCGCCGAGATCCAAGCCCGGTTGCGCGACGCCACTGGCACCCCGTTCGCGATGGTCGAGGGCGCGCTTGCTATGGCGCAGGTCAAAGACCGGCCGACCGCGATGCCGGCCGCTTACGTGATCCCGCTGCGCGATGCATCCGAGCGCAACCAGCGCGGCATGGGCGGCATGCTTCAAAAGACAGAAGCCGATATCGGCGTCGTCTTCATTTTCGAAAACCTCGCAGCGCCGCTCGGCGATCCGGCGGTCGACGAACTCGAAGCCCTCAAGACATGGGTGCGCGAGCAGCTCCTCGGGCTTGAGATCGGTGACTGCGATCCGATCGAGCATATCGAGGGCGAACTGGTGAAGGCTCGCGCCGGCGTCGTCTGGTGGCAGGAAACCTTTGGCACATCATTCCTTCAGGAGGGACAGCAGTGAAACAACCGACAGAGGGTGGCAGCTACGTCTACGACCCGAAGAAAGACGATCTGAAGCAGGTTCAGAAGCCGACAGAACATGTGGGCCTGAATGACAAGCGGACGGCTGAAGCCAAAACGCTCCCCCCCACTCCAGAGCAGAACGAAGCTTCTGCCGTGAAAGGCACCTGACCATGGCTGTCCGTCGTTTTCGAAAGCTCGCTTTGCTGCACAAGCTCGAAACCATCTACGGTGAAGATGCCGAGCCGGTGGCAGCAAATGCCATCATCGGCACCAATGTTACCGTGACGCCGATCGAGGGGCAGGAAGTCTCCCGCGACCTGATGCTGCCCTACATGGGAAGCCAGGGCGTTGTTCTCGCCGGCATCTATGGACGCGTCGAATTTGATTTCGAGCTTGCTGGTTCTGGTACGCCAGGCGTTGCGCCGAAGTGGGGATCGCTTGCCCGCGCCGCTGGTATGGCCGAGACCATCACGGCCAACACCAAGGTCGACTACACGATCGTCGAGGACGCCATCGAGTCCGGATCGCTCTACTTCATCTCCGACAAGGTGCAGCACGTGCTGCTCGGCGGTCAGTGCAACATCGCTCCGACCTGGACACCAAGCGGGATCCCGCGCTTCCGCTGCACATATCTCGGGCTGCTCGGCGAGATCACTGACCTTGGTGCAATGCCGGCAGTGACGAAGGCAGGCTGGATCACGCCCGTGACGGTCTCGAAGGCTAACACCGAAATGGAATTGCACGGCTGGGCCTCCGTTGCAGAAAGCCTCGCGCTCGATCTCGGTAACGTGCTGACGCCGCGCTTCCTGATCGGCGACGAGAAGATCCTGATCTCCGATCGCAACTCGACCGGCACGGCCGTTGTCGAAGCCAAATCGCTGGCGGAGATCAACTGGTTTGAGCTTGCCGGCGTCGGCGATGGGATCAAGACGCCAGGCGCCCTCTCGATCACTCACGGCAAGGCCGCTGGCAACATCGTCGAGGTGACTGCGCCTGCGGTGGAAATCGGCCGTCCAACGCAAGGCCAGACCAACGGCATCGTGAACTATTCGCTCCCGCTCTCCCTCTGCCCAGTCGCCGGCATGGACGAGTTCAAAATCACCGTCCGGTAAACGGGCGGCTCAAAGCCCCTTCAACGCACCTTCGAAAGCCCTTTGGAGCACACACATGAAGTTCAAGCTCGTCGAGAAACATCGCTACTGGTGGCCGGTCGTCGTCCGTATTCCTAATCCGGACGTTCCGGGCAAGATGAGTGAGCAGAAGCTTGAGATCCTGTTCGAGCCGCAAGATCGCGATGCGGCGGTCGCTGCTACCGAGGCTTACGAAAAACTCGTCGGTGCCAGGGCTCGCGCCGATCATGAGCACCAACAGCTGCTCGAAGTTTCGAAGGACTGGCGCGACGTCGAGGACGATGACAGACAGGCAGTACCTTTCTCAGAGGAAAATTTCCGCGCCGCTCTCCAAAAGGGCTGGTTCCGAAGTGCGGTCTACAGCGCCTATTCCGACAGCATCAGCGGTAACGAAGCCCGCGTGGGAAACTAACCGCCGCCGCGCGGGCCTGGGCACTTTCTCGCCTCGGCCGTGTGGATGACAGGACGGCGGTCACAGTCGACGACGGTGTGGCCGACGACTTTGCAAGGATGGGCCTGACGGTCGATCGTGACGAAGAGCAAAAAGACGAGGCCTTCGAAGTTTGGACGGAAAACTGGCCATCGGTTCGCGCCTTCCTCGCTTGCGAAACACAATGGCAGGCTGTTGCCAATATGAACGGCCTGATCTGGCTTGGTCTCAGATACGAGGCCGTCGATGTTGTCCTACGCCGGCTGCAGCTGCCCGACACCTGCTTTAACGATTTGATGGACATGGAAGGCGCTGCCCTCGCGGTGTTTTCGGAGACCGACCAATGAACGGCAATCTTCCAAAATTCGCGATGGTGATGACGTCCGACGACCAGGACGTCAAACGATCGACCAAGGAATTGCGCGACGAGCTGGCGGCAACCGGTCAGGCAGCAACGCAAACAGCACCTGCCTTCGAAGCGCAGGCCGCAGCGATCAACACCGTTGCGGCCGCGTCGCGCAACCTGACGCAGGCAACCGCAGAAACCGCGAGCGCCGCGAAGCGTAACATCGCCTCGATCGGCGCTGCAGCGGATGCCGTGCGGCCGAGCATGGATCGCCTCGTCAACAGCTTCGCCGGCATTACAGCGCCGGCCGCCAATCGCAACGGCCGTGCGGCCGACATCGCCTTTTACAGTCAAGAGATGGACCGGCTGCGGGCCAAGTTCGATCCGTTGTACGCGGCACAGCAGCGCCACCAGTCTAAAATTGAGGAGATCAACCAGGCCGAACGGGTCGGCGCGCTTACGGCATCTCAGGCGATCGACATCCGGATCCGCGAGACGAACGCCATCAATGCTCTGGTCAACAACCTCGATCGGCTCGGCATGGCCCGCAAGGCCGCGGCCGAAGGTGCCGTCCAGGGCGTGACCGTCACACCGAACCGCGGCGCTGACATCACCGCTTTCCTCGATCAGCGTGACCAGACGCGCGCAAAATTCGATCCGGTCTTTGCGGTGCTCACTCGATACAAGCAAAGCATCGAGGAGATCCGCGAAGCCAACCGCACCGGAATCCTTTCCGAGCAAAAGATGGCCGAGGCAATCTCGCAGCGCAGGCAGGCGGCACTTGCGGCAGTCGCTGCCATTAAAGGTCGTAGTCCTTCTGAAGGCGCAGGTCCGGACCGCGAAGGGCAGTTCCGTCGCCAGAACCTCATGTATCAGGGTTTCGACATCGGTCAGGGCCTGTTCGGTGGAATGCCGATCGGCATGATCGCAGCCCAACAGCTGCCGCAGATCGCGCAGAACTATGTCGGCCAGGGCGGCGGCACGGCGGGGTTCCTGAAAGACCTGTCGACAATGGCGGGCGGAGCACTCCGCGCTATAACGCCGCTCACTGCCGGCATCGCTGGGTTGACTGCCGGCGTCGCTGTCGGTGCGATGGCGTACAGCGGTTATCTGACGTCGACGAAGGAAGTCGAGACGGCCGCGTCAGGCCTCGGCCGAGCAGTGGCCGGCTCCTCGGCCGAGATGGAAGCGGCAGCACAAGCCGGCGCGGCAGCAGCCGGGATCTCGGTCGCTTCAGCCCGCTCAATGGAAGCACAGTTCCTGCGCACCGGCCGGATCGGCTCTGACAACTTCGAAGAGCTGATCGGTCTTTCCAAAGACTTTGGCGCAACGGTGGGCCTTGATGCTGACGCCGCCGGCGCGGCACTCGCCGACATGTTCGCCGATCCTGCAAAGGCTGCAGAAACACTCTATCGTCAATACGGTCTCATCGACGCGGCCACGGCGAAGCAGGTCACAAACCTTGCCCGTCAAAACCGCGAGACCGAAGCACAGGCGCTGCTACTCTCGTCGCTGCCTAATCAGCTGTCCGATGCTTCGGAGGCAACTACAGCGCTCGGCCGCGCTTGGGATTATGCAACAACGAAGGCCTCAAACTTCTTCGATAGCGTCGGCCAGGGCATTGATGGCTTCCTGAGCGGTCCGTCTCTCGACGAGCGTATCGCTGAGCTGCAGCAGAGCGTAACGCGCACCCCCCGGCCTGGGCAACGCGGCCGAGCGGCAAGTCCGCAGGATAAGGCGGAGCTTGACCGCCTCTTGGCTGAACGTGCAAAGACCGAGGCCGATGAAGCAGAGAAAAAGCGTCGAGCTGAGGACATCAGACGCAGCCAGGCTGTCACGTCAGTTATCGACGGCTCGGGTGCCGGTGCCAACACCCGCAGGGTCCAAACCCTGCGTAACGAGATCCAGACCCTGCAGAGCGGGCAAGGTCTCGTTGGTGTCGATCAAGACGCCCTACTGACAACCCTCCAATCAAAGCAGCGGGTCCTGGACGCGGTTATCAATCGTCAGCAACGCGCAGCAGACCTCGACCGTCTCGACATCCAGATCCAGAACGAACGTAATCCGCTCCTACGCGCCGAACTTGAGGCGCGTCGTGCACGCCTCCAGCTCGCCGACCAGGAGATATCGACCGATGAGGCCGGGGCGGCCGCGGCCAGGGCGCGCAACCGCGTCATCGAAGAGACAATTGCCGGCGCGCGTTCCCAGGCACAGGATCTGAAGAACGAGTTCGACATCCGCTCCGAACTGAATGGCAAGGTCGCCAGCGGTGCAATCACGTCGGCCGATGCCAACCAGATGCTGCAGGAGGAGCTGACACTGCGGCCGCTGATCGCAGCGGCCGCCACCGCCGAGGGCGACGCGAAGGCTAAACTACAGAAGATCATCAACGACCTGAGAAGCGGCTACGCAGGCCTTCGTGACCAAGAGCGCCAGGCGAGTGGGCAAGAGTACCTTCGATCGCAGAACGAGCGCATCGAGCAGCTGCGCGTCGAGCAGGCTCTGATCGGCTCCAGTGATGAGGTGCGTGAGCGCTCGATCGCGCTGCTGAAGGTCGAGCAGGAGATCCGCCAGCGCGGTCTCGATACCAATGGTGGCCTTGCCAAGCAGATGCGGGACCAGGCCGATGCGGCTGCGAAGCTCAACAGCCAGATCGAGCGCCAGGCCGACGCATGGAACAACGTTAAGAGCGCCAGCGAGGATGCGATCAGCGGCGCTGTAGACAGCCTGTCAGAAGGCGATTTCATGGGCGCGCTCGATGCCGTCAAGGATGCTCTCACGGGCTTCGTTACAGACGATATCAAAGCGAACCTCGGCAATGCGCTCCTCGGGACGGACAAAGGGACAGCGGCCGATATTGGCGGGATCTCCGGCATCTTCACCCGCCTGCTCGGAGGCGGCAAGGCAGACCCGGCGTCGATCGTCAGCAAGGCCATGGGCCAGAGCGTGTCTGCCATGACTGTCTCGGCCGGAACCGTTGTGGTCAATGGTGGCGTCGCCGGCAGCGTTGGCAGTCTCCTCGGCGGAGCAAACGACAACAAGTCGGGCGGATACTCCGGGATTGCCGGCTCCGGTTCGGCGCTGTCTTTCGTCGGCAACTACAAGTCCGGTGTCGACAGCCGTCTGACCGATATCCTCGACACCGCCTCTAAGCAGTTCCCCGGCTATAAGGTCGACGCGATGTCGGGTTTCAGGCCCGGCGATCCTCGCTTTCATGGCAAGGGTCTAGCAACCGACGTCCAGTTGACAGAACTTGCGACCGGCAAGCTTCTTGGCAATTATCAGGACGCGGGCAGCTTCAAAGACTACGAGAAGTTTGCCCAGGTCGCCCGACAGGTCCAGATGGAGAAGTATCCGGAGCTTGCCGACAAGTTCCGTTGGGGCGGATACTTTGGCGGTGGCAAGGGAAAGTATGGCGCGGTCGACACGATGCACTTCGACCTTGGCGGCGCTGGCATGGGTGGCGGCTCTTGGGAAACCGGCCTCAACTCAGCGCAACGCAACTTGTGGCCTGGCATCGAGAGCAGCGGGTCGGAAGCCGTCAAGGCTCTAAATAAACTTGCAGGAGAAACCGGTGTAGCTGCCGAGGGTCTCGGCACTCTTGGAAACGGCTTTGATTCCTTTGGTAGCGCACTGTCTCAGGCACCCGCGGGCGGCGCTGCAGGCGGTGGCGGTGGCGGCCTGTTCGGATGGCTCGGAAGTCTCTTCGGCGGAGGCGTCTCTCCGACCAGCTCGTCCTGGGCACCGAACACGACTTTCAGCGCTGCAATCGGTCTTGCTGGCGGTGGCCCGGTCGTTGGACCAGGCGGTCCACGCGATGACGCCATTCCGATTATGGCCTCGAACGGCGAGTTCATGATCAATGCCGAAGCCACCGCGAAGAACCGGCCGCTCCTGGAAGCCATCAATTCGAACAAGCCGATCGGCCGCCGGGCAGATGGCGGCTATATCAGCTCTATCAGTGCACCCGCCCTCGGGCACGCGAGTGCGGGTGGAAGCTTCAGTCGCGACGATCGGCCGGTCCTGCAGATCGTCAATAACTCTTCGACGACGCCTGTCACCGGAGAGGTCGAGGAAGCCGGGACGGACGATCGCGGCCGTCGCCAGTGGCGTCTCGTCATGAATGACGCGGTCGCCGACGCTGTGTCCGTTTCAGGCGGCAAAGCCGACAAGACAATGCAGCGCCGTTACAAGGTTCGTCGTTCTGGAGTGGACCGCGGATGACAATTGCTACTTGGCCATCGGAGCTTCCAAAGCCTGACCGCGACACCTGGTCTAGAACCGATCAGGACGCGCGCCGCAACCGGCAGTCTGAAACCGGTCCGCCTTTGCCTGGCCGGCCGCGCTACTCCAATGCTGCAAAGCTCGTGTCGCTCTCGCTCTACCTCGATCGCAATGAAAAGGCAGTGTTCGACAACTTCTTCGAGTTTGAGACCAGGCGCGGGTCATTGCTCTTCTGGATGCCGGACCCAACCACTGACGGGTGGCGCCTGTTTCATAGCGACGGCTCACCTATCTTGATCTCCGGCGGGACGAACGACGGCGAGCCTCTTTTGCTTGCCGCTCGATGGCTCTGCAGCTTCGGAAAGACGCTACCTTCCGAAGCCGTCGTCGGCACGCGCTTTCGTATCTCATTCAGCGTGACGGTGATGCCATGAGACGAGTATCACTCAATGCGCGGCGGATGCAGGACGACGAGGTGGATGCGGAGATCGCCGTCGTCCTGTTTGAGTTCTCTCACCCGTCATTGGCTGCACCGATCCGCCTTTCGACCGACAACAAAGACGTCATCTCGCGAGATCCCTATTACCTCGGGACACGATCGACATGGCGTGGAGCTAACCCGATCACGGATCCCTATCTGTGGATCGTGGCAAGCGCGGTGCTTCCATCCGACGAGGACGACATGCCTGCCTCGGCAACTCTTGTCCTCGAAAACCTCGACTCGAAGATGGTCGAGGTCGTTCGCTCCTTCACCGATGTCGCCACCGTCGCCATCGCTGTCGTCATGGCCTCGTCACCTAACCTGGTCGAGTTCGAGCACGACGGGCTTGAGCTGGTGTCGTCCGACATCGATGCCGGCCAGATCGTGCTGTCGCTTAGTCGCGAGGAGATTGAGATGGAGCGATTCCCACCCGGTCGAATGACCCGCCAACGATTTCCGGGGCTGTTCCTATGATCTGGTCAGATAGCTACATCGGTCTGCCCTACACCGCGCTCGGCCGCTCCCGCGAAACCGGCGTCGATTGCTGGGGCCTGGCTAAGGTCATCTACCAGGAGGAGCTGGGCATCATGCTGCCGAGCTACCTCGGCTATACCTCGATCGAGGAGCATGCCGAGTTGGCTGCCGTCATTTCAGGCGCGACAGGTTCCCCTATCTGGATCCCGGCCGGCGAGCTACCAGCACCTTTCGACATTTGCGTTTTCCGCCGCGGTCATCTGGAAACGCATGTCGGGATCTTCGTTCGTGACGGGCTGATGATCCACATCGCCCGCGACGATTGCGCCAAGATCGAAACCATTCGGTCGGGTGTTTGGGCGCACAGACTGACCGGCATCTACCGCCACGTCGAAATGGCTTCGAAGGCCCTTTGAAGCCTCCCGCACTCAATTAAACCGCTCAATCCCACAAGCGTGGGAATGTCTCATCTTGCGCGCGCGCGACAAATTGGCCCCGAAGATGAACGGGGCAATCGATGGGGTTTCAAATCATAGGATCGGCCGGCCGCCTCAGTAGGTTGCCGGCATGAGCGCGCAAACGGGTATCGTGCCCGTTCTTGCCGCACCTATGATCGATCCCGGTAAAGAACGTATCTCGATCGAAGCACCGCACGGCCTGACGATCGCGCAGATCGTCGATCTGGCTTTGCCGAACAGGACGGTCGCCGACGACTATATCCGGGTCACGCTCGTCACTCCGCAAGGCTCTCAGTTTGTCGATCCGAAGATCTGGCATCGTGCAAAGCCTCATTGCGGGGTTCACGTCATCATCCGTGTCATCCCTGGCAAAGACGCTCTTAAATCTATCCTGCAGATCGTGGTGGCGATAGCGGCCGTCGCGATCGGCGCATATTTCGCGCCTTTGCTGTCCGGCACTCTCGGCATCTCTCAGGGATTAGCGCAGGGCATTATCGGCCTTGGCGTGACCGTCATCGGCAATCTTCTGATCAATGCCCTTATCCCTCCACCTAAGCCGGACGATAAGCAGAGCAACCGGTATGCCATCACGGGCTGGAAGAACCGTATCGACCCGGATGGTGCCATCCCATTCGTTGCGGGCGAAGTTCGCTTTGCCCCACCCTTCGCTTCGATGCCGCACAGCGAGGTCGTTGGTGACCTCCTGTATGTGCGCGCACTCTTCAACGCTGGTTACGGCACTCTCCTCCTGGACGACTTCTGCATCGGCGAGACATCCCTGTCTGAGTACGACGAGGTCGAGATCGAAGTTCGCGAGGGTCTGGCGGCAGATGGCCCGGTAACGCTGTTCCCCTATCAAATCGTCGAGGAGACGGTCGGAGCCGAACTGCTCTACCCGTTTCCTCGCGACGATCTTGGCGAGGAAATCGACGGGCCTCATGAGGTTTCACCGATCGTGCGCACGACCGGACCTGACGCATCGAGCGCCACGATCATCTGGGCATGGCCGGGTGGCCTGTTTAAAACCAACGACGAGGGCAAGCTCCGAAACCATTCGGTAGAGATCAAGGTCGAGCAGCGCCTGGTCCAGGCCGAGGAATGGCAGGAGGTTGTCACCCTCCATATTCGTGCGAAGAAGCGAGAAGGATTTTACCGCCAGCACACCTGCAACTTCCCCTCCCGTGGTCGCTGGCAAATCCGATGCACGATGCTCACCAAAGAAACGGAGGACATGAAGAAGTCCCAGAAAACGTCCTGGGCAGCGCTTCAGACAATCCGGCCTGAATACCCGATCAACATGGCGGGCCTCGCCCTTATCGGTGTCCGGATCAAGTCGACCTATCAACTCACCGGCCAGCTCGACAACATCAATTTTAGAGCCCGGCGTGTCTGCCTCGATTGGGACCATGCGACCAGCCAGTGGGTCGATCGCCCGACCAGCAACCCGGCTTCTATCTTCCGCCTGGTCCTGCAGCATCCCGGTAACCCACGCCCCGTCGCCGATAGCGGCATCGATCTGCAGCAGCTGCAGGAGTGGCATGACTTCTGCCGGATGAAGGGCCTCAAATACGATCGCGTCCTCGAAGACGTCGACGGCAAGATTGGCGACGTCTTGAGCGAGATCGCGGCGGCCGGCCGAGCTGCCAAGCGCCACGACGGTATGAAGTGGGGCGTCGTCATCGACCGGCCGCGCGAGATGCTGACGATCGACGACTACAGCCCGCGCAACTCCTATGGCTTCAAAGCCACCCGCTCGTATGCCCGCCAACCGGACGGGTTTGCCGTCAAGTTTCTGGATGCCACCAACGACTTCAAGCCCACGCAGCGGATCGTTCCGTGGCCCGGCCACGTGGGCGAGATCAAGCTGACGGAAGCGCTGGAGATGCCGGGCAAGACCGACCCGCAAGAGATCTACAAGGAAGCCACGCGCCGGGCGTACGAGGTCATCCATCGTCCCGATACCTATCGTCTATCGCTCGATGGGCCGATCACGACGGCCACGCGCGGCGACCGCGTCAACGTCTCTCATAGCGTCATCGACAGCGTCCAGGTCGCCAGTCGAGTCCGGACATCCCGCGATCGCCTCGTCGAACTGGATGACACCGTCGTCATGAGTGCCGATAAAGCCTACGGCTTGCAGTTCCGCATGTTCGACGGCGAGGACGATGCGATCGGCACCTCAATCGTCCGCGCTGTACAGACCGATCCCGGCGAGACGAGCCTTCTCATCTTGGCCGATGACGGCGAGATGCCGCCAGTCGGCTCGATGGCGCACTTCGGTATCCTTGGCAACGAGAGCCTTCAGCTCCTCGTGTCGGGCATCGAGGCCGGCGAGGATTTCTCAAATCACCTACGGCTGATCGATGCCTCACCACACATTGACGACCTTATGGATGTTCTTGTCGTTCCTGCCTGGTCGGGCCGGATCGGCGCGGAGATCGACGAAAACCTCTTACAGCCGCCGACACCTCGCTTCACTTCGATTTCGAGCGGCGTCTCTGGTACCGATACGGCAGGCGTGGTCGACTTCCTCATCGTTCCGGGAAGCGGATCGGTAACAACGGCAACATTCACCGTCCAGCATCGTGTCGCCGGAGCCTCGGTCTGGCAAAGCGTGACAATCTCGGCGGCCGAGGGCGGCGCGACACTGGCCTATTCTACCGGCCAGCACATCGAGCTGCAGGCCTACGCCACTTCATCAGGCGGTCACAACGGTCCGTTGACTGCCATCGTCCCAATTACGGTTGGCGGAAAAGACGCTTCTATTCCTAAGGCACTTGATGCTGCAGCAATCACAGTCGGAGCGCTTCTTGGTGGGGCTGTCGTCCAGTTCGCCACATCCGACGATGCGGCCGCCGCGCAAATCCAGCTCTACCGATCGACCGTCAACGTGTTCAACCGCGTTACGGACGCGGTCGGCCAACCAATCGCAGTTGTGCCTTCTCGATCTTACTCAGCGCCGATCGGCGACGCGACCAGACAGAACCTGCTCGGCAACAGCGGTTTTGACACGGACACGGTCTGGGCCAAGGGCACGGGCTGGACGATCGCGTCCGGCAAGGGCAGCAAAGCTGCCGGTGCTGCAACCGACATCGCCCAGGCAATCGCGATATCGTCGGGCAAATACTACCGGATCGGTGGCACGCTTTCTGCCGTCACCGCCGGCACAGTGACACCGCGTCTGACGGGTGGCACGACACGCAACTCCACTGCCCGCTCAGTGAACGGTGCATTTGCTGACCGTGTTCAGGCGGTGACCGGCAACAACGCCCTCGGCTTCCTGGCAACGTCAACCTTCGTCGGGTCGATCGACGACGTCTATGCCTATGTCGAAACGTCTACCTGCCTTGCGCAGGGGCTCCATTACATCTGGCTCGAACCACAAAACGAGGACGGCACGCCCGGCCCAGTGGCGGGTCCATTCACCGTGCAAATCCGATAGAGGCACCATGCAAAGCGGCGTTAAAAGCACCAACATCTCCAATCAGATCGATGTCCCGCTGAGCCTCATCGGCAATGATGAGCAAGGGACGGGCATTGTGCCGTTCGAGACGCTCTCCAAGGCACTGTTCGGGACCGGATATCTTGCCGATCAGCTGGCGGCCGTTGTTCTTGCAACGAAGGCTGCAGTCATCCGTGAAGACTTTGCGGCTCTGGATACGGAAGCCTACAAATTCGCCGAGGGCACGATCGGGATTGCGTGGGGCGGCACGCAGAAGGGCGTCTATAAGAAGGTCGGATCGACGTGGCGCTTTTTGAGCAGTCTTCCCCAAGACATAGCTGAAGGTGCGGCCGCTAACGCCCGAACCGAACGGGTGCTTGCGGCCGCTGCGCGTCAAGGGGCCGAGGCTGCTCGCGATCTAGCAGCTGGGTACGTCTCGGCCGCTGTTAGCCAGGGCAACGTACCGATCTACAGCACCGTTGCTGGCATGGGCGGGCTGTCTATCCCGCAGGGTATCATCTCGATCAGGGTCAACGGCTTCAACGCGGCCGGAGACAACGGCGGTGGTCTCTATGCCCGTGTCGCTTCTCAGCCGACTGGTGAGTATTCAGGCCTCGCGTTCCGGACCAACGACCGCTTCATGCCCGACGGCTCCACATCCTCAGCCGACGGCGGGTGGTGGGCGTGGCGCGAGAAGTTTAGCATGCGGGGCATCTGCCAGCGCCTTGCCGCCCGGCTGAGTAACGGGACGCGCGTGGTTATCGCATGCTTCGGCGACAGCACGACCGATGGAAACAACACGTCGAACTGGCTGGCCAATCCGCGCGATGCGGATCTCGAAGCGATCGGGAACGCTGATCATGTCTACGACGCGCCGAACGCTTGGCCGATGCGTTTGGCATGGGCTCTGTCGGGCCACTACGACAACGAAAACTACAAGATCATGAACTGCGGCTATTCGGGCCGAAAGATGCGAGATGGCTGGGCTGTTCGCAATTTCCTGAGGGCCGTGGTCAACAACTGCCTTCAGTTCGCTGGCGGGCTACCGGATGCGGTTATCATTGCATTCGGCCTCAACGACATGCTCGACAGCGACAACCTGCCGGAGACGTGGCTCGACGACTACATCAGCGAGACGCGTAAGCTCTGCCGGCTGGCTATGGCTTACGGCATCGTGCCGATCCTTCAGACCTGCGATCCGTGCTGGCGCAGCGACCGCCTCGGCTATGACAGCTGGAAAGCAATTGAGATGGTCGACGCCGCAAAGGTGGCGCTGGCTGAGGAGTTGGGCATCTATCTCATGGACACCGGCGGCGACATCAAGCGCTGGCTGAACAGCAACAAGGAACGTCACAACTACTTCGAAAACCAGTCCGACGCCCTGCATGGCGGTGACGTCTGGTGCGCCTTCAAAGGCACGGCCGTCGCCCGTCACTTCATGCGCAACTACGTCACGCGGCTTGCCGGACAAGGCCCGCAGCGTGTCTCGGCACATAGTGCGGAAGCAAAGTGCTCGCTTGGCCAGGAGAGCATCTACCAGATGGTCCAGTCACAGGATGGGGCTTGCTACACCTCAGGATCAAGCGATGGCCCCGGCAACCTGGCTCCCGCCGGCAACGCCATGGATGTCTGGATCTGGAACGAGGATCCAGATGCCGAGCTGTTCTACTTCGGCGTGGCAAACGAGAACTTCGAAAAGGCATCGCTGGCTACACGGTACCGACTGCGCCACTCGATCTGGGATCTCCCGAACATGGCCGTTTACCAGCAGCGGACGCCGTCCAACATCGGCTTCGCCGGCACCGGACGCGGTCGAGTTTGTGATGTGCCTTATCGTGTTGGGAAGCTGCCTTTCGGCATGAGCCGCGTCCGCTACCACACGAACGACAACCCTTACTATTTCGTAGGTCACTACCAGATCCATAGTACGGCCGACTGGCAGATCTCCAATTCCTTCGGGCAGAGCGCTGGGTATGCCTCGCGCGTGGAGGTGGACGCCCTCAAGGGGCGAGGCCGGTATGTCCGAGAGCTGAACCGAGCCGAGGTGACTGGTTTCCAGATGGAGCTGATCCCGCAGGCGCTGGACATGTCGAACGTCATCGGCATGTGCAACAACGACATCACCGAGCTGTACGTCAGGGCGGTCCTGCCAGTCAGCACTGGCATCATCCTGGGGTGGACGCCATGCTACGCGGACAGGGCGAACCCGGCTTACCGCAACGATGTCACTTTCCTGTTCTTGTATCGGAAGGACGCCTTGAACGTCGGCCTCTACCACGGAAGTCGCATTAGTGGCGCGATTAGCTTTGACCAGCTCGGGCCGGACGGGGCGATCGCACAAGCAGTCGATTCCGATGGAGCGCTTAAGTTCCTGATCAGGCACTCGCGTCCCGGCGACATCGCGCGCGTCCAGGTCTACGAGAGCTGGGACTACCCGGCTTCGGCAAAGATCGAGTGGGTAAGCGCGGAAGGCGGCGTCGTAGTTCCGTCGTTCGGCTACACGATCGGCGGCGTGCTTATGCGCAACGATAACGTCGCAACCGGATATCTGAACTTCAAGCTCCTAGACTTGTTTGGGGCACAGGAGACTGCGCTGCCTGGAAAGCCAACACCTACGCTGGTGGCGCCGGTGGCTTAGCAGGACATTTCAGCAGAAAACGGCCGCCCGAGTACTGGGCGGTTGGGGCCCACGAGAACCCCAAGCGACAGGTCTTTGTTTGGAAGCGCAGACCTGTCCGACAGCACATCCAATGACCGTCGCACCCAGACCCCGAAGGGCAGTGGACCGTGACAAGATTCGGATTAATATTTCATGGACAATCAGAACCTGAAATCGGTCGCTCCGGTGAATCCGGCAGCGCCCTACATCGGCGGCAAGCGAATCCTCTCGAAGATCATTATTCAGAGGATCAACCAGACGCCTCACGAAGCCTATGCAGAGCCTTTCGTCGGCATGGGTGGCGTCTTCCTGCGCCGGACCCAGCAGCCGCGTATGGAGGTCATCAACGACATCAGCGGCGAGGTGGCGAACCTCTTCAGGATTCTTCAGCGGCACTATCCGCAGTTCCTCGAGGTGCTTCGCTTCCAGATCACGTCCAGGCGCGAATTCGACCGTCTATCGCGCGTTGATGCCTCGACGCTGACTGACCTCGAGAGGGCAGCTCGCTTCCTCTACCTCCAGCGTCTCGCATTCGGAGGAAAAGTTTCTGGGCAGACCTTCGGTGTGACGATGCTTGGCGGTCGCTTCAATCTTATGAAGCTGGCTCCGCAGCTGGAAGAGATCCATGAGCGGATGGCCGGTGTCGTGATCGAGAACCTGCCCTGGCGCAAGTTCATTGAACGCTACGATCGGCCGGGCATGCTGTTCTACCTCGACCCACCATATTGGGGAAACGAAGACGACTATGGGAAGGCCGTGTTCAGTCGAGAGCAGTTCGTCGAGATGGCAGAAGTGCTCGGGAAGATTCGAGGCCGCTTCATCCTGTCTTTGAATGCGGTTAGAGGCGTGTTTGAAACGTTCTCAAAGTTCAGGATTGAGGAAGTGGACTGTGTCTATTCGGTAGGTGGGAATGGACATAGCAAGCCAGTCAAGGAAGTGCTTATATCTTCGTCTCAGTAGGAGGGGGCTTATGGGCGTTGCGAGGAATGGCTGGATGTTCTCAGTCGAGCAGTGTGATGTGTCTAATCCAGACCTACTCACTGAGTATAGGCGCATGGTCGGGACATGGGTGGAAGTCCTGTCAGGCGATCCGCAGAATTCAGTCATCGCTCAGATCCATGACATGATGTGGCACGACGCCGCTTGGCGGGCCTTGAACGAAGGTCGCCGGTTGGCTGACAAGAAAAATGCTCCCGTCTCTCCCCTCATCGCCTCGCTGCTTGATAGAGGTTACGTGACTGGTCAAGTCATAGCTATCGGTCGGTTGCTTGAGACTGGGAGCAAGAAACCGGCGAAGCAAATTAATTCCCTTCGCAGGATTGTCGACGAGATCGCTGCAAACCAGCACCTGTTTACAAGGGAGCTTTTCATTGCTCATGATGGGCTACCGTATGATTGGGAGCTGGCGAGGAAACAGCTCCCTCTTAGCGAGGGAGTGAGTTGGCTTCCAATAGGCGGCCCGGATGCATGGACTCAATCCATGCTTCGGCATGAGGAGTTCGACCGGCTTTCCGGTGTCTCTTCGAAACAAAGAGACAGATCTGACAGGATCTCGCCCGAAGTTATTGGTCGGATGGAAAAGGTGCTGTCCGACCCTCTATTCGATGACGTCTTGACCTTTAGACACAAATCCATCGCGCATGCAGCGGACGCATTCTCCAGAGCGACGGCCGTCAGTCTACGGACCGGCCTGAAGCTTGACGAGTTTGCACGGGCTCACTTCTTGCTGTTAGGCCTGTATCAGGCGATCAACGCAAACCTCCTCTACCAGGACTGGCTCGGATCGGCGGTACCTATCCCACAGGAGGACATTTTCGTTGGGCTAGATAAACCGTACGCCGAACGCGCCGACGTTTGGCAGCTAAGCCATTTCTGGGATCGACACTGCGTTGAAAGGGAGGACTGGCTTAACGAAGCCTATCACCAGATCATCCCACGAAAATCTAGCGAATAGACACCGATGTGTGAGGCGACCGATGTCGAAAGAGTTGACGCCCTAGATTTCGAGAATTGCAAAAGTTGGTGTCAAAAATGGAAAAACCGGCGTCGGGCTACAGCGGTGTAAGGTTCCAAATTTCCGGAACCTCGTGTCAAAATTCCGGAAATTCGCGTCCGGCTACAATGAGGTAAAAAACAATGGTGGGCCCGGAGAGACTCGAACTCCCAACCAAGCGGTTATGAGCCGCCGGCTCTAACCATTGAGCTACAGGCCCTGCCCTTTGAAGGCATGACGACTGGCGCAATGGTTCGCCGGTCGCAAGGGTCCCTCTAGCTCAAATTGTGAACGCTCACAAGGCCTCGCCGCAATAGGTTCACAATCACACGTCACCTAGAGGGTGTTCGGCTTTCAACTCAGGCATTTGGCCGGGATCGTCGAGGTCGAACAACCAGTATCAAAGGAGACACAATGCGCCGTTTGCCCACCGCCCCTTCTCTCGCGCCGGCTTTCCTAGCCCTTGCCCTCGGCACGGCCTTCCTCCCGCTGTCGCCGTTTTCGGCAACGGTCGCCTCTGCGCAGGAAGCCCGCACGCCGCGCGAACCGATCATCAGCGTGTCCGGTGAGGGCAAGGCCGCGGTCGCGCCCGATATGGCGATCCTGTCGCTTGCCGTCGTGAGGCAGGCAAAGACCGCCGATGCGGCCGTCTCCGCCAACAACACGGCAATGAGCGAAGTGCTCGCCGCCATCAAGGCTGAAGGCATTGCCGATCGCGACGTCCAGACCAGCAGCTTTGCGATCTACCCGCAATATCGCCAGGTAGCCCCGAAGGACGGCATCGAGCCGCCGCAGGAAATCATCGGCTACGAAGTGTCCAACACGCTGACGCTGAAGGTGCGCGATCTCGAAAAGCTCGGCGGTCTGATCGACAAGACGGTCAAGCTCGGTGTCAACCAGGGCGGACAGATCGAGTTCACCAATACCAATACCGACGAAGTGATGACGCAGGCGCGCAAGGCAGCCGTTGCCGAAGCGCTCGCCAAGGCAAAGACGCTGACGGAAGCTGCCGGCGTCAAGCTTGGCCGCATCATGGAGATCAGCGAGAATTCGGCACCGCCCATGGCCCCGCCGATGATGCGCATGACAATGGCAAAGGATTCCGGCAACGGCGTTCCGGTGGCGGCCGGCGAGACCAGCTACACGGTCAACGTCAAC
>Ga0308159_1000806_pt1 | contig 56984 bp, 52 predicted proteins | sample PhyCR1_FD_201040 | JGI IMG/M metagenome (GOLD analysis project Ga0308159, IMG submission 201040) | Phyllosphere microbial communities from UC Gill Tract Community Farm, Albany, California, United States - DLSLC.R1 | ecosystem: Host-associated > Plants > Phyllosphere > Unclassified | place: USA...
CTGTTTCAGCTCGTCTTCGATATTGACCGGGAGGATTTCTTTGGCCAGTTCGCCCATGAGAAGCCTGATTCCTTTTTCTGGTGAAACTTCGTCACATCCATATGGGACGAACGAAGCTCGCCGCTGCAGGCCTAGTGCCATGCACCGACTTACGACAAATCAACAAGTTATGCCATGGATTTGCGCAGTGAAGGCAGCCGCGTCGGACCACCTTGGAAACCGCCGGATGTTATCACAATCGCCGCCACGCACCTATCCCTCTGACGCGCATGGAGCATAGTTAGTTGACCGGTGACAGCCTGATAAGAGACGAGAGGGGCTCAGAGGCCAAATTCGCACATAATTAAGCGCTTTTTACTGAGCTGACAGCTTTCCCGGGAAGCTGGCACCAACGACTTGCCCGGACACTCGTCAGTGCAAGCGCTTGCGGCACATCAATTGCGCCATCTTGGCCGTGTCCGGCCGCTCGACAACGCCCTTCTCGGTGACGATGGCATCGATCAGGTCCGCTGGCGTGACATCGAACAACGGATTGAAGCCCTCTACCCCCTCCCCCATGCGCTTGCCCGCGATCTCCAGCAACTCCTCGCCCGCCCGCTCTGCCAAGGGAATGTCATCACCGCTGGCAAGGCTCATGTCGATGCTCGAACTGGGCGCCACCACCATGAAGCGAACACCGTGGTGCATGGCATTGACCGCCAGCTGGTAAGTGCCAACCTGGTTCGCTACATCGCCATTGGCAGTGATACGGTCCGCCCCCACCACGACCCAGGTCACGCCCTTGGTCTTCATGATGTGCGCGGCGGCTGCATCGACATTTACCGTTACCGGAATGCCTTCGCTGGCCAGCTCCCAGGCCGTCAGGCGCGAACCCTGCAGCCAGGGCCGGGTTTCATCGGCGTAGACCCGCTCCACCATACCTTCCAGCCAGGCCGCGCGAATCACCCCCAGGGCCGTGCCGAAGCCACCGGTGGCCAGGGCGCCGGTATTGCTGTGAGTCAACAGGGCCTGGGGGTTGCCCTGATGCCGCCGGATCAGGTCCACACCCAGCTGAGCCATGGTCAGGTTGGCTTCGCGATCGCTCTCATGAATGGCCAGGGCTTCAGCTTCCAGCGCTGCCAACGGATCAGCATGTTCCCTGACCCGCTCCAGGCGCTCGCGCATGCGATTGAGCGCCCAGGACAGATTCACCGCCGCAGGAGCGGCATCCGCCAGCAAGGTGAAATCCTCTTCCAGCGCCGTAAACCAGTCGCCACCTGCGACAGATCGTCCACGTGCTGCCAGAACCAGGCCGTAGGCAGCACTGATGCCAATGGCCGGCGCCCCACAGACCACCATCGAGCGAATCGCCTCGGCCACTCCAGCGGCGCTGTCATAGGCAATCCAGGACTCCTCGAAAGGCAAGGCCCGCTGATCGAGCAGGTACAGAGTGCTATCCCGCCATTCAATGGCCCTGACTTTCTCCGCAGCCAACAGACGATCGCGCATCCCTCACCCCGCACTCATGAACAAAAGCCGCCGATTATAGCGATCCCCCTGCCAGGACGCTCGGGTATACTTCGCCATCCTTTTATATAAAGCCTTGGACCGATACTCGATGCCGAACCGCGACATTGCGCTCGACCTGCTGCTGCTCCCGACCTGGCTGGTGCCGGTGGAGCCGGCCGGCGTCGTCCTCAGGGAACACGGCCTGGGCATCCGCGACGGGCACATCGTGTTCATCGGCCCACGCGCCGAGGCCTTGAAGTATCGCGCCACGGAAATCCGCGAACTGCCCGACACGCTGCTCACCCCGGGCCTGATCAACGCCCACGGGCACGCCGCCATGACCCTGTTTCGCGGCCTGGCCGATGACCTGCCGCTGATGACCTGGCTGGAAAAGCACATCTGGCCCGCCGAAGCCAAGTGGGTGGATGAAGCCTTCGTCCGCGACGGCACCGACCTGGCCATCGCCGAGCAGATCAAGGGTGGGATCACCTGTTTCTCGGACATGTACTTCTTCCCGAAGGTTGCCAGTGAGCGGGTGCACAACAGCGGCATGCGAGCACAGGTCGCCATCCCCATTCTCGACTTCCCGATTCCCGGTGCCCAGAATGCCGACGAAGCCATCCGCCAGGGCGTAGAGCTGTTCGGCGATCTCAAGCATCATCCGCGGATCAACATCACCTTCGGCCCTCATGCACCCTACACCGTTGGCGACGAGAACCTGGAAAAAATCCGGATCATTGCCGAAGAACTCGACGCTGCGATCCACATGCATGTACATGAGACCGCCCATGAGGTGCAGCAATCCGTGGAACAGCACGGTGAGCGACCGCTGGCGCGCCTGGCTCGCCTGGGCCTGCTGGGACCACGCTTCCAGGCCGTTCATATGACCCAAATCAGCGATGACGACCTGGCTTTACTGGTAGAAACCAACACCAGCGTCATTCACTGCCCGGAATCCAACCTGAAACTGGCCAGCGGCTTCTGCCCTGTAGAACGCCTGTGGCAGGCCGGAGTCAACGTGGCGGTAGGCACCGATGGCGCCGCCAGCAACAACGACCTGGACCTGCTGGGGGAAACCCGTACCGCCGCGCTGCTGGCCAAGGCCGTGGCCGGGTCGGCTACCGCCCTGGATGCCCATCGCGCACTGCGCATGGCTACCCTCAACGGCGCCAGGGCCATGGGCCTGGAAAGCCAAGTGGGCTCCCTGGAAATCGGCAAGGCCGCAGACCTGACAGCCTTCGACCTGTCCGGCCTGGCCCAGCAGCCGATCTACGACCCGGTGTCGCAACTGATCTACGCCACCGGCCGAGACTGCGTGAAACATGTATGGGTCGCCGGCAAGCAACTGCTGGATGACCGACGCCTGACCCGCCTGGACGAGCATCAGCTGGGCGCTACCGCCCGCGACTGGGCCCGGCGCATCAGCGGCCACCACCCATAACCCGGGCCTTGAGCACAGGCTCGAGGCCCGACAGAGAATTTTCTAGCTTTGGAGCACTACCCATGAGCAACGTCGACCACGCTGAAATCGCCAAATTCGAAGCCCTGGCCCATCGCTGGTGGGACCGTGAAAGCGAGTTCAAGCCCCTGCACGACATCAACCCCCTGCGGGTAAACTGGATCGACGAACGGGTCGGCCTGGCGGGCAAGAAAGTCCTCGACGTCGGTTGCGGCGGCGGCATCCTCAGCGAAGCCATGGCCCAGCGCGGCGCTACCGTGACCGGCATCGACATGGGCGAGGCCCCGCTGGCCGTGGCGCAATTGCACCAGCTGGAATCCGGCGTCAACGTCGAGTACCGGCAGATCACTGCCGAGGCCCTGGCCGAGGAAATGCCCGAGCAATTCGACGTGGTCACCTGCCTGGAAATGCTCGAGCACGTGCCGGACCCTTCGTCGGTGATTCGCGCCTGCTTCCGCATGGTCAAGCCCGGTGGCCAGGTGTTCTTCTCCACCATCAACCGCAACCCCAAGGCCTACCTGTTCGCCATCATCGGCGCTGAATACATCATGAAGCTGCTGCCGCGCGGCACCCACGACTTCAAGAAGTTCATCCGCCCATCCGAGCTCGGTGCCTGGAGCCGCTCTGCCGGCCTGACCGTCAAGGACATCATCGGCCTGACCTACAACCCGCTGACCAAGCACTACAAGCTGGCCCCGGACGTGGACGTCAACTACATGATCCAGACCCTGCGAGAGGAGTAAGACATGGCTATCAGAGCCGTTCTCTTCGACATGGATGGCACCCTGCTCGATACCGCTCCGGACTTCATCGCGGTGTGCCAGGGCATGCGCCGTGATCGCGGCCTGCCACCCATCGCCGACCAGCACATTCGCGACGAGATCTCCGGCGGCGCCCGCGCCATGGTGGCGGTGACCTTCTCCATGGACCCCGAATCCCCGGGCTTCGAGGAACTGCGACTGGAGTTTCTCGAGCGCTACCTCAAGCATTGCGCCGTGCACAGCAAGCTCTTCGACGGCATGGCCGAGCTGCTGGCAGATATCGAAAAGGCCCACCTGGTCTGGGGCGTGGTCACCAACAAGCCGCTGCGCTTCGCCGAGCCGATCATGCAACAACTGGGGCTGGCCGAGCGCTCGGCACTGCTGATCTGCCCTGACCACGTGAAGAACAGCAAGCCCGACCCCGAACCGCTGATCCTGGCGTGCAAGATGCTCGACCTGGCCCCGTCCAGCGTGCTGTTTGTCGGCGACGACCTGCGCGATATCGAATCCGGCCGCGATGCGGGCACCAAGACCGCTGCGGTGACCTATGGCTATATCCATCCGGACGACAACCCACGGCACTGGGGCGCCGACGTGGTGGTCAGTCACCCGCTGGAACTGCGCCAGGTTCTGGACAACGCGCTGTGCAGCTGCTGAGCAGCGGCATGCCCGGCTAAGCGCCGGGGACGATCCAATTTCTGTTGAGGCCTTTTATGTTTGATTATTCCGCTCGTCCAGAACTGCTCAAGGACCGGGTCATTCTGGTCACCGGCGCCGGTCGTGGCATCGGCGCCGCCGCCGCCAAGACCTTTGCCGCTCATGGCGCCACCGTGCTGCTGCTGGGCAAGACCGAAGCCAACCTGACCGAGGTCTACGACGCCATCGAGGCGGCCGGCCATCCGCAGCCGGCGGTAATCCCGTTCAACCTGGAAACCGCCCTGCCGCACCAGTACGACGAATTGGCGGCCATGATCGAAACCGAGTTCGGCCACCTCGACGGCCTGTTGCACAACGCCTCGATCATCGGCCCGCGCACGCCTCTGGAGCAGCTCTCCGGGGAGAACTTCATGCGTGTGATGCAGGTCAACGTCAACGCCATGTTCATGCTTACCAGCACCCTGCTGCCCCTGCTCAAGCTGTCCCAGGATGCTTCGGTGGTCTTCACCTCCAGCAGCGTTGGCCGCAAGGGCCGGGCTTACTGGGGCGCCTACGGCGTGTCGAAATTCGCCACCGAAGGCTTGATGCAGACCCTGGCCGACGAGCTGGACACCGTGGCTCCGGTGCGTGCCAACAGCATCAACCCAGGCGCCACCCGCACCAGCATGCGGGCCCAGGCCTACCCGGGAGAAAACCCCAGCAACAATCCGACCCCGGAAGAAATCATGCCGGTCTATCTGTACCTGATGGGGCCGGACAGCACCGGGATCAACGGTCAAGCCTTCGACGCGCAGTAATACCCCCTCCCGTTCGTCGCGACGGAATACCGTCGCGACGCCTCGGCAATGCCTACCCCGCGTAGGTTTCAAGCCAAACAAATGTCATTTTTGACGACAGCCTTTTTACGCCGAAACCCAAGCTGCTGAATCCAAACAAGTTTTCCCAATATGAACCGAATGGCACGAGTTTCGCTCTAACGACACTCAATACACAGTGCATTGACGCTGTGGAAAACGGCTTGCGCTGAGGGCTTTATAGCCACAGGCGAGACGGCCTAAAATATGCGCGTTGTCCTACGGGACTGATGGAACAGTATGACGCGCAGCTCTGAGCCGCTCTCACCCAGGCAGTTAGACCGTACACAGTGCTCAGGGGGCTCAAGCTCAGATGAAAACACCGACCCAGACCAACGCAATTGACTTCGATAGCGCCAAATTGCAACGCCTGGGCTTTGGCCAGCAGTCGCCACTGATCAAGCAGCCCATCAGCCTCGCCCAGTTGCGCCAGCAACTGGGCCTGCAGCTGCAGACCAGCCTTGAACCGCAACGCATCCTGGGCCTGTTCTTTCGTGAGGTTCAGCGCCTGGTCCCCCTGGATGCCCTGCAGTACCAGCACACTCCGAGCGACCTGCGCCTGGAGTTCGGCCAGCGCGGCCATCACTCCATCAGCTACAGCCTGAGCCACGAAGGCGAACCGATGGGCGAGCTGGTCTTTCGCCGCAACCAGCGCTTCAGCGAATCAGAACAGGGCTCCCTGGAATCGCTGCTCTCGACCCTGCTGTACCCGATGCGCAATGCCCTGCTGTATCGCGCCGCCACTCGCAGTGCCCTGCGGGATCCACTGACCGATACCGGCAATCGCATCGCCATGGACCAGACCCTGCAACGGGAAATCGAAATGGCCCGTCGTCACCTGCTTCCACTGTCGCTGCTGATGCTGGACATCGATCACTTCAAGCGCATCAACGACAACCACGGCCACAGCGCCGGCGATCAAGTGCTCAAGGCCGTTGCCGCGGCAATCAAGGGGCAATTACGCAATGTCGACATGGTGTTTCGCTTTGGCGGGGAAGAGTTCTTGATCCTGCTGTCCAACACCGGGCGCGAAGCCGCGGCGATGGTGGGCGAGCGTCTGCGCCATGCCGCCCAGGCCCAGGACTACCGGGCCGATGGTCAGCCGATCGAACTTACCGTAAGCCTGGGGTGTTCGACTCTGCTACCGGGAGAATCCGCAGAAAGCCTGTTGCGACGCGCCGACAGCGCGCTGTACGTGGCCAAGCGCGAAGGGCGCAACCGCCTGGCAATGGCGGGCTGAGCACAAGGTAGCGCCCTGCCCCGTTGATGCACGGGCAACTTCATCACCCCACACGTCCAGCGTGCGCGGCAATTGAAGCGCCCGACATTCCCTGACTCAGCCTTCGGCCAGTGCCAGGCGCTCGCGGGTCACCGCAGTCTTTTCCTGCTGCATGCAGCGTTCCAGGAACAGGTACATATAGTCATAGCTCTTGCAGATGGCCTGACGCAGCTCGACCTGCAGGGCCTTGCTCGGGTTCAGCCCTGCCAGGGTGACGATGATTTCCAGCGCTTCCCAGGGATGGGCGTCGTCGTACTGGGCATGCATCTTCAGCCACTTCATGGCACGTTTGCGATCCTCTTCCGGGAACGCCGCGGCATAGATGCCGTTGGAACACACCAGCGCCGACCACTCGCCCGTCGCCCCTTCAATGGCGTAGTTGGTGGCGGCAATGGCCACGATCAGGGAATCGGCAGAACTGGTATGCCAGCACCAATGGCTCAAGGCATGCAGCTCTGGCGGTACTTGCTGGGCCTGCAGGTCTTCCAGGGTCACGCCATGGGCCCGGCTCCAGTGCACCCAGTAATCGGCATGATTGAGCTCGACCCGAATATTGCGCATCAGCCAGCGACGCGCCATGTCTTCGCCGGGATGGCGGGCAAAACGGGTCTTGGTCAGGTTTTGCGCCATGTACAGGGCGAACTGTTCAACCACCGGCCAGCCGCCAATCAGATACTGACGCATGACTTTGGCACTGAGTTTGTTATCGCGCATGCGCTGGTACAGCTCATGCTCCACGACGCGGCGCTTACTCTCGCTGCAGTCCTGGATCAATTGCTGGGTCCAGGCGGGGTAACTGGCAGCTTCCATGAGCGGGCCGGTTCGGCTGAATGTGTCGATCACTGTCGGGCTCCTTTTGATTGTGATGTACGGATCCAAAAGAGGTTTCAACGGAACGTACCGGGCGCCTTGAACAACAGTGGCTGTGGTCTCACGGGTCGACACTGCAGGCTGTCACAGGTGAACAATTGCGGGCGTTCAATAATGTAGCCTTGAGCATAATCCACGCCGATCTCAAGCAATGCCTGCTCGATCTGCGGTGTTTCAACAAACTCGGCAATCGTGCGCTTACCCATGACATGCCCGATGTGGTTGATCACTTCGACCATGGCGCGGTTAATCGGGTCGTCCAGCATATCCTTTACGAAACTTCCATCGATCTTGAGGAAGTCTACAGGCAAATGTTTGAGATAAGCGAACGACGACATTCCCGCACAAAAATCATCCAGGGAAAAATGGCAGCCTAAGCCCTTGAGTTCATTTATGAAACGAATGGCACTGCCCAAATTGGCAATCGCACTGGTTTCAGTAATTTCAAAACAGATCAACTTTGGCGGTACGCCATAGACGACAAACTGCTCGCGCAAGAAGTCGAGAAACGCATCATCACCGATGGTGATACCCGACAGGTTGATGGCGCACATTGCCATTGGCCCTTCCCGGCCTTCGGCAATGCATTGGGCAATGATCTTGAATACGTTCTGTACCACCCAACGGTCCAGAGAGGTCATCAGGCCGTAGCGCTCCGCCGCCGGAATGAAGCTGTCCGGCAGAATCATCCGGCCCGCCTCGTCATGCAGGCGCAACAGAATCTCCACATGCCCGCCGCCACGCTCGACATGCCCCAGGGCGGTGATCTCCTGCGAATAGAGGCAGAAGCGGTTTTCCTCCAGCGCCATGTGCAGACGCTGGACCCAGGCCATCTCGCCAAAGCGCAGCGACAGCTCGGAATCGTCGGCATGGTAGACCTGCACACGGTTACGCCCCTTTTCCTTGGCCATGTAGCAGGCCATGTCCGCCGCTCTCAGCGAGGCTTCGAGGGTGGTCGGGGTCTGGGCGATGTGCACCAGGCCGATACTCACGGTGGTCACGAAGGGCCGGCCTTTCCAGACGAAATGCAGATTCTGCACGGTCTGGCGCAGCCCCTCGGCAATCTTCTCCGCGGCCTCGGGCGAACAATTCTCCAGGAGGATGCCGAACTCGTCCCCACCCAGCCGTGCCAGGGTGTCGCCTTCGCGCAGGCCCGACTGCAGCAGCGCGCAGATATGCCGCAGCAGCTCGTCCCCGGCAGCATGGCCACAGGTGTCATTGACCAGCTTGAACTGATCCAGATCGAGGAACATCAGCGCATGCCGTGCCGGCTGGCGAATCAGGCTGTGCAGGGCCTGCTCCAGGCGGAACTCGAACTCCCGGCGATTGGCCAGGCCGGTCAGGGCGTCATGGGTCGCCTGCCAGGAGAGGTTGGCGATGTATTGCCGCTCCTGGGTCATGTCGTGCAGCACCAGCACCGTGCCGCTGACCTTGCCGGCATTGCGGATCGGCGCCCCCACCAGGGTCACCGAGACCGTGCTGCCATCCAGACGCTGGATCAGTTTGGAATGCTCGCTGCCGCCGCTGAGCTGACCGCTGAGGATGTGTTCGATAAGGGTAAAACCGTCAGCCTGGGCATTTTCATCCAGCAGGTTGAACAAGGCTGCCAGGGGCAACCCCACTGCCTGCTCGGCCTTCCAGCGAGTCAGGTCCTCTGCCGCCGGGTTCATGTAGGCGATGGCACCTTCGACGTCGGTGGTGATCACCCCGTCGCCGATGGACTGCAGGGTGATCTGCGCCCGCTCCTTTTCCAGTTGCAGGGCGTCGGCAAAGGCATGGCGCTGGGCCAGCAGCTTGTGCGTGCGCAGCAGGGCCAGGGCAATCAGCACCAGCGCGGTTGCCAGATTGGTCACCAGCAACAGCCGCAAGATCACCCGCGAACCCTCGCCCAAGGCATCGCTGAAGGCCTTGGCAGCGGGAGTGACGCCATCATTGATGGCGAAAATCTGACTCTTCCAGCGCTGCACGTCGCCTTCGCTGGCGCTGTTGCTGCCGATCCTCTGGTGCATCTCCCGGGCCACGGTGTCCAGTTGCAACAGGTATCCGTCCCCCACGGTCCACAGATCGATGGCCTTTTCCAGGTAGCTGAAATGACGGAAGTTGAGGTACAGCCAGATCAGGCTGGAGACATCGTCCGGGTGATTGCCGCCCTTGAGGATGCCCAGGCGTGCGGCCTCCAGATCCGGTGGCTGGTGATCCAGGGCAACCCGCAACTCATGCCCGCCCTGGGGCACGGCAATTGCGTTCTGGTACTTGAGGAAAGTGCCTTCGTCGCGGCTGTCGGCATACAGATTGAGGTAGTAGATGGCGTCTTTCTGGCCCTTGGACCACAGGCTTTCACCAGCCACATAGCCCCGTACCGCCGACAGTACGTACAGGCTGAGGCCGCCCAACAGCGCTTGAAATAACACCACGGCGATGAAGGGCCAGACGATGCCCAACAAGCGCGGCGTTGCGAAAGTCCGCTTTTGCTTCATGAGGGTCCTTGCTTGCGCACAGCCAAATGAACACCCAGTAGTTGCGCCTCAGACAGCACAGGTTAGGCCAATTTCCACAGAACCGGCGCAGGGCAGACCGCCGTTGACGCAGGCTGGCTGGAGAAACGGGCCGCCGCACTAAAGTCGAAACGGTTGTTCCACCAGGAAATTCAAGCACTAAGCACAGAAAGACGGATAAAACTCAAGGCTATCGAACCTGCTGCAAATGCCCGTACAGCTTGGCGTAAAGGCCGCCATCGGCAATCAGCTGCTGATGGTCGCCATCTTCGGCAATCTGCCCGCCATCGAACACCAAAACCCGGTCCGCCTGTTTTACCGCTGACAAGCGATGGGCAATGATCAGCGTAGTCCGCCCACGCAGAAAACGCGTCAAGGCCTGATGCAGGTTGTACTCGGTGGCAGCATCCAGGGCGGAAGTGGCCTCATCGAGGATCACCACCTTGGGCTCGGCCAGAACCATCCGCGCAATCGCCAGGCGCTGGCGCTGGCCCCCGGACAAACGCACGCCGGAACGCCCCACCACGCTGTCCAGCCCCTGCGGCAAGGCCCTGACGGTAGCGTCCAACTGGGCAATTTCCAGGGCCTGCCAGCAGGCTTCGTCACTGCGCTCGCGCCCCATGGCCAGGTTGGCGCGGATGGTGTCGTTGAACAGCGCGGGATGCTGCAACACCACCGCCACGTTCTCCCGCACCGTCTCCAGGCCGATTTCCTGCTGGGTCGAACCACCAAAGCGGATCACCCCGGTCTGCGGTGTGTACAGCCCCAGCAGCAACTGCACCAGGGTGCTCTTGCCGCCACCGCTGGCACCGACAATGGCTACCTTTTCACCGGGAGCGATGGACAGGTCCATATTGTCCAGCACCCGCTCGTCACCGTAGCCGAAGCTCAAGCCGCGGACCTCGATGCCGACGGTCTCGCGCCCCACGAACGGGTCCGCACCCGGGCCGTACTGCGGTTCGTCGGCCCGCGCCAGCAGCTCGTTGATCCGGGTCAGTGCGCCGCCCGCGGCGTAGTAGGCGTATTGCAGGTTCAGCAACTGTTCCACCGGCCCGATCATGAACCACAGGTAACTGAATACCGCCAGCATCTGGCCGATGGACAGGTCGGAGAACAACACGGTCAGCATCGCCGCCGCACGGAAGATATCGATGCCGAACTGGAACAGCAGCCCGCTGGCGCGGCCCGAGGCATCGCTTTTCCATTGCGAGGCCACAGCGTAGTCCCGCACTTCCTCGGCACGCCGCCCCAGGCGCCCGAGAAAGTAGCCCTGGCGATTGCTCGCGCGAATTTCCTGGATAGCCTCCAAGGTCTCGGTCAGGGCCTGGGTAAAGCGCGAAGTGCTGTCGTTTTCCAGCTTCTTCAGGTGCTTGACCCGCTTGCCCAACTGCACCGTGGCGAAGATCACCAGCGGGTTGAACAGCAGGATCAGCAAGGCCAGTTTCCAGTGCATCCACATCAGGATGCCCGCCGTGCCCACCAGGGTCAGCATGGCCACCAGGAAGCGGCTGAGGGTCTCACCGACGAACTTGTCCACCGTGTCCAGGTCGGTGACCAGGTGAGTGGTGACCGTACCGCCCCCCAGGCTTTCGTATTCCCCCAGGGAAATGCGCTTGAGCCGCTCGATCAGCCGCACGCGGATGCGGTAGACGATGTCCTTGGCCAGCCCGGCAAACAGCCGCGCCTGAATCACGTTGAACACCAGCGCCGAGCAGCGCAGGATCAGCGTCACCATGAGCATCAGGCCGATATAGCCAGCGGCACTCTGCCATCCCTGGGGCAGGAAGCGGTTCATCACCTGCAGAGCGGCATCGCCGTGCCCCAACAGCACCTCATCCACCAGCAAGGGCAGCAGCAGCGGGATCGGCACACTGCACAGGGTCGCCAGCACGGCGACGCCGTTGGCGATCCACAGAGATTTCTTGTGCTCAAGAGCCAGGCGACGGATATGCGCCCAGCTCAGGCGATCGATCGGCTTACCGCTGACGCTTGAATCCACCGGTTCAGGCACAGGCGGCGCGCTCCAGCCAGCGCCCCAACAGAGGAGACAGCTCGCTCAGCGGCTGATAGCCGTTGGTCAGCAATGCCAACTGGCCATTACGCTCGGCCAGCAAGGTAGGAAAGCCGGCGATTCCCAGGTCCTGGACCCAGGTGAAGTCCGCCGCGGTAGCCACATGCTGCTCGGCCCGGTCGAAGGCCTCGGCGAATTCGATGCGCGGCACCCCTGCCCGCTCCGCCAGCTCCACCAGCACACTGGCCAGGGTGACATCCCGGCCTTCGACATAGAACGCCTGCTGGATCAGCCCCAGCAGGGTCCAGGCGCAGTCCGCCGCCAGGCCACGTGCGGTGACGATGGCGCGACAGGCCGGTTCGGTGTCATAGACAAAGCCATCGGGCAAGGCGCCCTCGAAGCCGAACGGTTGGCCGGTGGCCTGGTGCACCGCCTGCCAGTGCTCGAGGATGTAGCGCCGGGTATTGGGTTCCAGGGCCGCACCGCTACCGGTACGCAAGCCCCCCACCACCAGGTGCACCTCGACCCCGGCGGCCCGGGCCTGCTCCGCCAGGGCCTGGGCCACGGGCGCAAAGCCCCAGCACCATGAACACATCGGGTCCATCACATAGAGCAGGCGGGCAGACATGGCTCAAGCCTCGGAAGAAGATTGCTTGTAGTTGTAACCAATCGGGTGCGGCATGTTGCGAGCCTTGGCCAATTCGATCTGCTTCTGCCGGTCGATGGCACTGCGGCGGGTCTTCTCGCTCAGCTTGTCCCAGCAGTGCGGGCAGCTGATACCAGGCACATAGTGCTCGGATGCACGATCCTCGACGCTCACTGGAGTACGGCAGGCATGACATTGATCGTAGTCGCCTTCGCTCAGGTCGTGGCGCACGGTGACCCGGTTATCGAACACGAAGCAGTCGCCCTGCCATTTGCTCTCTTGCTGCGGCACCTCTTCGAGGTACTTGAGGATCCCGCCCTTGAGGTGGAACACCTCGTCGAAGCCTTCACTGAGCATGTAGCTCGAGGCCTTCTCGCAACGGATGCCGCCGGTGCAGAACATCGCCACCTTCTTGTGCTTGCTCGGGTCGAAGTGGGCTTTGATGTAGTCCGGGAATTCGCGGAAGCTGGTGGTCTTGGGGTCGATGGCGCCTTCGAAGGTGCCAATGGACACTTCATAGTCGTTGCGGGTATCGATCAGCAGCACTTCCGGATCGCTGATCAGGGCGTTCCAGTCCTGTGGCTCGACGTAGGTCCCGACCTTCTTGTTGGGATCGACGCCGGGCACGCCCAGGGTAACGATCTCTTTCTTGAGCTTGACCTTGGTGCGGTAGAACGGCTGCTCGTCGCAGTAGGATTCCTTGTGATCGATATCCACCATGCGCGGGTCGTTCTTCAGCCAGGCCAGCAGCCCGTCGATGCCTTCGCGGCTGCCGGAAACCGTGCCGTTGATGCCTTCTTCGGCAATCAGCAAGGTGCCCTTGATGCCGTTGTCGAGCATTGCCTGCAACAGGGGCTCACGCAGGTTGACGTAATCTTCGAGGGTGACGAACTTGTACAGTGCCGCCACGACAATAGGTTGTGCCATGGGTAATCTCCAGGTGGCTACCCTCGTAAAGGGTGAACCGGATGCAAAAAAAAACGCGCCGGCATAAGCGGCGCGTTGCGGATTCTAACAAAAAAACCGCGGTTAATGCTGACTGCCACCGGCACAGGTCGGCGAAGCCGGAGCCACACCGATCTTCGACCATTCCTCAGGCGTATAAGTGTGCAGCGCCAACGCATGGAACTGGCCCATCAGCTCACCCAGGGTGGCGTAGACCTTCTGATGGCGCTTGACGCTGTTGAGGCCGGCGAACTGCTCGCTGACCAGTACCGCCTTGAAGTGGGTTTCCAGGCCACGGCTGTGCATGTGGCTTTCATCCAGCACTTGCAGGTGCTCGGGCTGCAATGCCCTGAGCGCCGCTTCGATACGTTGTTGCATGGTCATTGCGGGCTCCGCTTACTTCTTCTTCGCCGGGGCAGCCTTGGGCTCGAGCTCGGCGGTCATGTCAGCCAGCAGCTTGTTCACCACCGGTACCGCGCTTTCCAGCTTGGCCTGGGTCATCTGCGCCGATTGCTGGGTCAGCTGGGGCATTTTTTCCAGGACTTTCTTGCCCAGTGGCGACTGATAGAAAGCCACCAGTTCCTTGAGCTCCGATTCGCTGAAATTGCTGGTGTAGAGCTTGACCATGTCCGGCTTCAGCTTGTTCCAGCCAATGGCCTGGTCCAGGGCGGCATTGGCCTTGGCCTGGTAGGTTTCCAGCAGGGCACGCTTGGATTCCGGGGCTTTGGTCTGCTCGAAGCGCTGGGCGAACATTTGCTGAACTTGCATGTACACCGGGGTACCGAGCTTGTCCGCATGGGCCAGGGTCAGGAAGGCCTCGGCACTGGCGTTGTGGCTGGCGGTATCGGCAAGAACCTGGCCGCTGGCACACACCAGAACAACCGCGGTACAGATGGCACGAAAACGGGTCATCGAGTTTCCTTTATCTAGCAGGCGAGGTAGAACCCCAAGGGCGCCCATTCTGCGCCTATTAATCCGCGTCCCTCAACCCCACGCCGACCGGCCCCCGGTTTTGCTCGGCCATGGCGGGGAAAAACCCCCGGCATGGAACCCGAGCCGCGGATCACGGCCTAAACTGGCCTGTCAGACTAGGAGGATTGCCACGATGAACCGAATCGAAACCGACAGCCTGGGCCAGGTTGAAGTCCCGCAAGAAGCCTACTGGGGCGCGCAGACCCAACGTTCGCTGGTCAACTTCGCCATCGGCAACGAACGCATGCCCTTGGCGGTGCTGCATGCCCTGGCCCTGATCAAGAAAGCCGCGGCGCGGGTCAACGACCGCAACGGCGACATCCCTGCCGATATCGCCCGCCTGATCGAACAGGCCGCCGACGAAGTGCTCGCGGGCGAGCATGACGACCAGTTCCCTCTGGTGGTGTGGCAGACCGGCAGCGGTACCCAAAGCAACATGAACGTCAACGAAGTGCTGGCTGGACGGGCCAACGAGCTGGCGGGCAACCCTCGGGGCGGCAAGACGCCGGTGCACCCCAATGACCACGTCAATCGCTCGCAGAGCTCCAACGACTGCTTCCCCACTGCCATGCACATTGCGGCGGCCCAGGCGGTGCAGTTCCAGTTGCTGCCAGCGATCACCGAGCTCTCCGGCGGCCTGGCCGAGCTGTCGGCGCGGCACATGAAGCTGGTGAAGACCGGTCGCACCCACATGATGGACGCCACCCCCATTACCTTCGGCCAGGAAATCTCGGCCTTCATCGCCCAACTGGGGTACGCCGAGCGCGCCATCCGCAGCGCTTTGCCGGCCGTCTGCGAACTGGCCCAGGGCGGCACCGCGGTAGGCACCGGGCTCAACTCACCCCACGGTTTCGGCGAGGCCATCGCCGCCGAGTTGGCGGCGCTCTCGGGCCTGCCCTTCGTCACGGCATCGAACAAGTTCGCCGCCCTGGCCGGCCATGAACCGCTGACCAGCCTTTCCGGCGCCCTGAAGACCCTCGCCGTGTGCCTGATGAAAATCGCCAACGACCTGCGCCTGCTGGGCTCGGGGCCACGGGCAGGCCTGGCCGAGGTCAAGCTCCCCGCCAACGAGCCCGGCAGCTCGATCATGCCCGGCAAGGTCAACCCGACCCAGTGCGAAGCCCTGTCGATGCTGGCCTGCCAGGTCATGGGCAACGATGTGACCATCGGCTTTGCCGCCAGCCAGGGCCACCTGCAACTGAACGTGTTCAAGCCGGTGATCATCCACAACCTGCTGCAATCGATCCGCCTGCTGGCCGATGGCTGCAGCAACTTCCAGCACCATTGCATCGCCGGGCTGGAGCCTGACCCGCAACAGATGGCCGCGCACCTGGAGCGCGGGCTGATGCTGGTGACCGCGCTCAATACCCATATCGGCTACGACAAGGCCGCCGAGATCGCCAAGAAGGCCTATGCCGAGAACCTGACCCTGCGCGAGGCGGCGCTGGAACTCGGGTACCTGACCGATGAACAGTTCGATGCCTGGGTCCGCCCGGAAAACATGCTGGAGGCCGGGAAGCAGGGGTAAGACCGCAGTCGCCTTCGCTGGCAAGCCAGCTCCTGCCACAACCCGACTGCAGGAGCTGGCTCGCCAGCGAAGCTCAGCCCGCCGCGATCCGCTGCCGCCGCGCTCGCAACCCCGCCATCAACGACGGACCCAGTGCCGTCAGCGCCGACCCCAGCACCACCAGCAGCGCCCCGCCATAGCCCAGGCCATTGATCTGCTCGGCCTGCACATACTCGGGCCAGAGCCAGGCTGCCCAAGCCACCGCGACAAAGGTCACCAGCGGCGTAATGGCCAGGGTCGCGCTGACCCGCGACGCTTCCCAATGGGCCAGAGCCTCGGCAAAGGCGCCATAGGCAATCAGGGTATTGAGGCAGCACGCCAGCAACAGCCAACCCTGCAACGGGTTCAATTCCAGCGCCTCCAGCGGGTGAGCCCAAGGGGTGAGCAACAAGGCGCAGAACAGGTAGATCACCATCATTACCTGCAGGGAATTCCACACGCTCAGCAGTTGCTTCTGGCCCAGGGCGTAGAAGGTCCAGACTGCGGAAGCGGCAAGAATGGTCAGGACCCCCGCGGTGTAGTCGCTCAGGGAAGTCAGCAGTTCGCTCAGGCGCTGATTGAAGAACAGCCCAAAGCCGATCAGCAGCACCAGAAGCCCCAGGCCCTGGCCGAGACTGAACCGCTCCTTGAATACGAACAGGCTGGCGATCAATAGCAGGATAGGCCCCATCTGCACCACCAGTTGCGCGGTGCCCGGGCTCAACAGATTGAGGCCCATGAGGTACAGCACGTAATTGCCTACCAGGCCACAGACCGAGATCGGCACCAGCCAGATACCCTTGGGCCCCAGCACTCGCCAGCGCGGCAGGCGCCCCACCGCCGCCAGGTAGGCCAGCAGGCAGCCACCGGACACCGTCAGGCGAAACCAGGTCACGGTGACCGGGTCCATCACTTGCAGTACCTGCTTGAGCTTGATGGGCAGGATGCCCCACAACAGCGCGGTCAATAAGGCCAGGAACAGACCATAGACCCAGCGACCGGACGAGACGTGCATGCGAACCCCACAAGGCCTTACGAGCAAGGCTCACATACTAGGCCCGCGCCGGCAGCCGACACAGAGACAGTTGGCGACAAAGCGCAAACGGGATTGTGCAGGTCGCAAACCGGCCCCACGGGAGCCGGCTTGCCGACGAAGCGAAACCTAGCGTACCGCCTCGAACAACCCCGTGGCCCCCATGCCGCCACCCACGCACATGGTGACGATGCCATAGCGCAGGTTGCGCCGCTGCAGCTCGCGCACCAGATGCCCGACCTGACGCGAGCCGGTCATGCCGAACGGGTGGCCGATGGAGATCGAGCCGCCATTGACGTTGTAACGGGCATTGTCGATCTCCAGGCGGTCGCGGGCATACAGGCACTGGGAAGCGAACGCTTCATTGAGCTCCCAAAGATCGATATCAGCCACGCTCAGGCCCTTGGCCTTGAGCAGCTTGGGCACCGAGAACACCGGGCCGATACCCATCTCGTCCGGCTCGCAGCCGGCCACGGTAAAGCCGCGGAAGAATGCCTTGGGCTTGAGCCCCAGGGCCAGGGCCCGCTCCAGGCTCATCACCAGGGTCATCGAAGCACCGTCGGACAGCTGCGAGGAATTGCCCGCCGTCACCGAACCGTCGTCGGCAAACACCGGCTTCAACGCCGCTAGGTTTTCCAGGGTGGTGTCGGGGCGGTTGCAATCGTCGCGGTCCACCACGCCATCAAGGATCTGCACCTCACCGGTGTTCTTGTCCTCGACCTTGTACTTGACCGTCATCGGCACGATCTCGTCGCTGAAAAGGCCGGCGGCCTGGGCCTGGGCGGTACGCTGCTGGCTTTGCAGGGAGTAGCGGTCCTGGGCTTCGCGGCTGACACCGTAGCGCCGGGCCACCACTTCGGCGGTCTGGCCCATGGGGAAGTAGATGCCCGGTACCTGCTCCTTGAGCAGCGGGTTGACCAGGTTTTCGGTGTTGACGCTCTTCATGGTCAGGCTGATGGATTCGACGCCACCGGCCACGATGATGTCGCTGCAGCCGGAGGCGATCTGGTTGGCGGCGATGGCGATCGCCTGCAGGCCCGAGGAACAGAAGCGGTTGAGGGTCATCCCCGCGGTGCCGGTGCCCAGGGCCGAGAGCACCGCGACGTTGCGCCCTATGTTGAAACCCTGGGCCCCTTCATTGGAGCCGGCGCCGACGATGCAGTCCTCGACACTGGCCGGGTCGATGCCGTTGCGGGCGAGCAGCGCATTGACGCAGTGGGCGGCCATGTCATCCGGACGGGTCTGGTTGAACTTGCCCCTAAAGGACTTGGCCAGGCCAGTCCGTACGCTGTCGACGATCACCACTTCACGCATGACGCACCTCATTGTTGTTGGCGGCAGGAAGAGCATCGAGCATAGATCCCCCTCCTGTCCCGCCGCGACAATCATTCACTGGGCGTATGCGCGACCATCGACCTACTTCTTGTCTTTCTTGTCGTGCTTGTCCGAGCGCTCGAACGCGGCTTCCAGGGCGCGGTTGATGGTGCGCAGAACCTTGACCCGGGCCCAGCGCTTGTCGTTGGCCTCCACCAGAGTCCAGGGCGACACCTCGGTGCTGGTGCGGTCGACCATGTCGCCGACGGCAGCGCGGTAATCGTCCCACTTGTCGCGGTTGCGCCAGTCGTCCTCGGTGATCTTGAAACGCTTGAAGGGAATCTCCTCCCGGGCCTGGAAGCGCTCCAGCTGGGTGTCCTTGTCGATGGCCAGCCAGAACTTGACCACGATCACCCGGGCATCGGCCAACTGCTCCTCGAAGTCGTTGATCTCGCTGTAGGCCCGCAACCAGTCGGCGGGGCTGCAGAAGCCCTCGATGCGCTCCACCAGCACCCGGCCGTACCAGGAACGATCGAAGATGGTGAACTTGCCACGGGCCGGGATATGCCGCCAGAAACGCCAGAGATAGGGCTGGGCGCGCTCCTCTTCCGTGGGCGCGGCAATCGGCACGATGCTGTACTGGCGCGGGTCCAGGGCCGCCGCGACCCGGCGGATGGCCCCGCCCTTGCCCGCCGCGTCGTTGCCTTCGAACACCGCCACCAGGGCGTGCTTGCGCATGCGCTTGTCCCGCAGCAGGCCGGCCAGGCGCGCCTGTTCGGTAATCAGTTGTTCTTCGTAGTCGTCCTTGTCCAGGTGCTGGGTCATGTCCAGGCTGTCCAGCAGACTGAGCTGATCCACCGCCGGAGGCAGCGGCGCCGCGTTGACCTGGGTGGCTCGCAGGGGCTGGCGGTTCAGCGCGCTTTGCAGCCCTTCCAGGAGAATCCGCCCCACGGTAAGGCTGCGGTAATGCGGATCGACGCCCTCGATCACGTGCCAGGGCGCATAGTCGCGGCTGGTGCGGCGCAGCACGCGCTCGCCGTACTTGACGAACTTGTCGTAGGTTTCTGACTGCTGCCAGTCCAGCGGGCTGATGCGCCAGCTGTGCAGCGGGTCGTCCTGCAACGCCTTGAGGCGGGCCTTCATCTGTTTCTTGGACAGGTGGAACCAGAACTTGAAGATCAGTGCGCCTTCATCGCAGAGCATCTTCTCCAGGCGCTCGGCGCCGTTGATCGCCTGGTCCAGGCGTGGGTCCTTGATCTCGCCATGGACCCGGCTCTGCAGCATCTGGCTGTACCAGTTGCCGAAGAACACCCCCATGCGCCCCTTGGCCGGAAGCATCCGCCAGTAGCGCCAGGCCGGTGGCCGCGACAGTTCCTCGTCGGTCTGCTGGTCGAAGGTGCGCACCTCGATCAGCCGCGGGTCCATCCATTCGTTGAGCAGCTTGACCGTCTCGCCCTTGCCCGCGCCCTCGATCCCGTTGATCAGCACGATCACCGGAAAGTTCGCCTTCTGGCGCAGTTCGAACTGGGCTTCGAGCAAGGCCTCGCGCAACGCCGGCACCTCGGCATCGTAGGTTTCTTTGTCGATGGCGTGACCGATTTCAGCGGATTCGAACATGGGTGGCTCCCTTCCAAGAATTTTCCAAGACTAGCGGATCGACCTCGGCCAGGGAAAACAAATCCCCGAACCTGCAGCGCCTTGCCATGGATCAAGCGCCGCCGGCGCGATCGGCTAGAATGGCCGCCTTGCGCAACATGAGCCGAACATGATCCCTGAACTGCCCCACGCCCAGCTCGACTGGGACGACCAAGGACGCCCGCGCTCGCGGGTCTTCGACGATGTGTACTTCTCCAGCGAATCGGGCCTGGATGAAACCCGCCACGTGTTCATCGAACAGAACCGCCTGGGCCAGCGCTTTGCCGCCCTGGCCGATGGCGAACGCTTCGTTATCGGTGAAACCGGCTTCGGCACCGGGCTGAACTTTCTCTGCGCCTGGCAGTTGTTCCAGCAACAGGCCCCGACCGGTGCCCGGCTGCATTTCGTCAGTGTGGAAAAGTACCCCTTGAGCCCTGCCGACCTGCAACGGGCCCTGGCCCTGTGGCCGGAACTGGCGAGCTTCTCTGCACCGCTGCTGCAGCAGTACGTGGCAGTGCATGGCGGCTTCCAGCGCATCGTGCTGGAGGGCGGGCGAGTGACCCTGACCCTGCTGATCGGCGATGCCCTGGAGCAACTGCCGCAACTGGACGCCCAGGTCGATGCCTGGTTTCTCGACGGTTTCGCACCGGCCAAGAACCCCGACATGTGGACCGCCGAGCTCTTCGCCGAACTGGCGCGCCTGGCCGCCCCAGGTTCCACTATCAGTACCTTCACCAGCACCGGCTGGGTGCGCCGGCTGCTGAACAGTGCCGGCTTCAAGATGAAACGCACCCCGGGCATCGGCCACAAATGGGAGGTACTGCGAGGCGAGTTCCTCGGCTGGCCAGAGGATGCGCCGGCGCCGGCCAGGGCCAGGCCCTGGTTCGCCCGCCCCCCGCGGCAAGAGAAGACCGCCCTGGTGATCGGCGGCGGGCTGGCCGGTTGTGCCAGCGCCGCCAGCCTGGCCGCCCGCGGCTGGCAGGTGCAATTGCTGGAGCGTCATGCAGAGCTGGCCCGGGAGGCCTCGGGCAATCCCCAGGGCGTGCTCTACCTCAAGCTCTCGGCCCACGGCACCGCCCTGTCGCAGATGATCCTCAGCGGCTTCGGCTATACCCGGCGCCAACTGGAGCATTTGCAGCGCGGCCAGGACTGGGATGGCTGCGGCGTGCTGCAACTGGCCTTCAATGCCAAGGAAGCCGAGCGCCAGGCCCAACTGGCCGCGGCTTTTCCCGCCGACCTGCTGCACCTGCTGGACCAACCCCAAGCCCAGGCCCGGGCCGGTATCGGCCTTGAGCACGGAGGCCTGTTCTACCCCGAAGGTGGCTGGGTGCATCCGCCGGCCCTGTGCCAATGGCAGGCCAGCCACCCGCGGATCCAGGTCCTGGCACACCGGGAAGTCCTGGAACTGCGCCGGGTCGATGAGCAATGGCAAGCCTGGGACGGCGACCGGATGCTGGCCAGCGCCGCGGTGGTGATCCTCGCCGGTGCGGCCGAGATCAAGCGCTTCCCGGCCAGCGCCGACCTGCCCCTCAAGCGCATTCGCGGGCAGATCACCCGCCTGCCCCAGACCGCACAAAGCCAGAGCCTGGCCACGGTGGTCTGCGCCGAAGGCTACGTCGCCCCCGCGCGCCTGGGGGAACACACCCTGGGCGCCAGTTTCGACTTCAAGAGCCAGGACCTGACCCCCACCAGCGCCGAGCATGCCGGCAACCTGGAGATGCTGCGGGAAATCTCCGGCGACCTGCTGCACCGCCTGGGTGCCGAGCAACTGCCCCTGGACAGCCTGCAAGGCCGCGCGGCCTTCCGCTGCACCAGCCCGGACTACCTGCCCATCGTCGGCCCCCTGGCGGACCCGCTTGCCTTTGCCGAAACCTACGCCGCCCTGGGCAAGGATGCGCGCCAGGTGCCGGACCTGCCCTGCCCCTGGCTCGACGGCCTGTACATCAACAGTGGCCACGGTTCCCGTGGGCTGATCACCGCGCCGCTGTCCGGCGAGCTGCTGGCCGCCTGGCTGGAAAACGAGCCCCTGCCCCTGCCCAGAAGCGTGGCCGAAGCCTGCCATCCGAACCGTTTTGCCCTGCGTCGCCTGATTCGCGGCAAGGCCTGAAGCAGAGCGGCGGCGCTGACTTTCCAGCGCCGCCAATGGCCGCTGGCCAGCACCAAGCGCTACATCCAACCGTCCGGCCCCACTCAACTACTTATAACCGATCGATCTAAAACTCCCGAGTTACGCACAGGTCAGTTTCCAGGTAGCCGCCCTTTTGACGGCGGCAGATTGACTCTCCCCAACGGAAAAACCGGTAAGGACTTATGTGCGGACTAGCTGGCGAATTACGCTTTGATCATCAACCTGCCGACCTGGCAGCGGTTGAACGAATCACCCACCACCTGGCCCCTCGCGGCCCGGACGCCTGGGGCTTTCACAGCCAGGGCCCGATTGCCCTCGGCCATCGACGGTTGAAAATCATGGACCTTTCGGACGGCTCGGCGCAGCCCATGGTCGACAACCAACTGGGCCTGTCCCTGGCCTTCAATGGCGCGATCTACAACTTCCCCGAACTGCGCGCCGAACTGGAAGGCAAGGGTTATGCCTTCTATTCCGGCGGCGACACTGAGGTGTTGCTCAAGGGCTACCACGCCTGGGGCGCGGACCTGCTGCCCAAGCTCAACGGCATGTTCGCCTTCGCCATCTGGGAGCGCGATGCCCAGCGCCTGTTCATCGCCCGCGACCGCCTCGGGGTCAAGCCGCTGTACCTGTCGCGCACCGGCCAGCGCCTGCGCTTCGCCTCGGCCCTGCCGGCGTTGCTCAAAGGTGGCGACATCAACCCGTTGCTCGACCCCGTGGCGCTCAACCACTACCTGAACTTCCATGCCGTGGTGCCAGCACCGCGAACCCTGCTGGCAGGCATCGAAAAACTGCCGCCGGCCACCTGGATGCGTATCGAGGCCGACGGCCGCACCGAGCAGCAGACCTGGTGGACCCTGCCCTACGGCCCCCGTGCCGACGAAACCAACCTGACTCTGGAAGACTGGCGTGACCGGGTGCTGGACAGCACCCGTGAAGCGGTGGCCATCCGCCAACGGGCAGCGGTGGATGTGGGCGTGCTGCTGTCTGGCGGTGTCGACTCCAGCTTGCTGGTGGGCCTGCTGCGAGAGGTCGGGGTGGACAACCTGTCGACCTTCTCCATCGGCTTCGAGGACGCCGGTGGCGAGCGGGGCGACGAGTTCCAGTACTCCGACCTGATTGCCCGGCACTACGGCACCCGGCATCACCAGTTGCGCATCGATGAACGTGAAATCATCGAACAGTTGCCCGCGGCCTTTCGGGCCATGAGCGAGCCGATGGTCAGCCACGACTGCATCGCTTTCTACCTGCTGTCCCGGGAAGTGGCCAAGCACTGCAAGGTAGTGCAAAGCGGCCAGGGCGCCGACGAACTCTTTGCCGGCTACCACTGGTACCCGCAGGTGGACGGCGCCAGCGACCCCTACGCGGCCTACCGTGCGGCCTTCTTCGACCGCAGCTACGACGACTACGCGGCCACCGTACAACCGCAGTGGCTGACCGCCAATGATGCCGCCGGAGATTTTGTCCGCGAGCATTTCGCCCAGCCCGGCGCCGACGCAGCTGTGGATAAGGCCCTGCGCCTGGACAGCACGGTGATGCTGGTGGATGACCCGGTCAAGCGTGTGGATAACATGACCATGGCCTGGGGCCTGGAGGCGCGCACGCCGTTCCTCGACTACCGCCTGGTGGAGCTTTCGGCCCGGGTGCCGGCGCGCTTCAAGTTGCCGGACGGCGGCAAGCAGGTGCTCAAGGAAGCTGCGCGGCTGGTGATCCCCAGCGAGGTGATCGACCGCAAGAAAGGCTACTTCCCGGTGCCGGGCCTCAAGCACTTGCAGGGCGCGACCCTGGACTGGGTACGCGAACTGCTGCTGGACCCGAGCCAGGATCGCGGCCTGTTCAAGCCGGCCATGCTCGACCGCCTGCTGACCGATCCCCAGGGCCAGCTGACGCCCTTGCGCGGCTCCAAGCTGTGGCAACTGGCGGCATTGAACCTGTGGCTCAGCGAACAAGGAATCTGACCGATGAAAGCTCACGCCACGGCTTACAGCCAACGCCTGCTGCGCGGCCAGGCGCCGTCCTATGAACGCCTGCAGGCGCGCTTCGCCGAAGACGGCAGCGAACCCGGGTGCGAACCTATCGCGGTACATTGCGGTTGGGGCCGCCTGCTGATCGGCCATACCTTTCCCGACCCCACCAGCCTGGCCGGGGAGTTGCTCAACGAGCGACCTGGCGAGCGCGACATCGCCCTGTATGTGGCAGCGCCGCAACAGGTGCTCGGGCTGGAACCGGCGCAACTGTTCCTCGACCCTTCCGATACCCTGCGCCTGTGGTTCAGCGATTACCGCCAGGCCACTCGGGTATTTCGCGGTTTCCGCATCCGTCGCGCCCAGAGCGAAGCCGACTGGCAAGCCATCAACCATCTGTACCAGGCCCGCGGCATGCTGCCCATCGACCCGCAACTGCTGACCCCGCGCCATCAGGGCGGGCCGGTGTACTGGCTGGCCGAGGACGAAGACAGCGGCGCGGTGATCGGCAGCGTCATGGGCCTCAATCACCACAAGGCCTACCAGGACCCGGAACACGGCAGCAGCCTCTGGTGCCTGGCAGTGGACCCCGACTGCAGTCGCCCGGGCGTCGGCGAAGTGCTGGTGCGCCACCTGATCGAACACTTCATGAGCCGCGGCCTGAGCTACCTCGACCTGTCGGTGCTGCACGACAACCGCCAGGCCAAGAACCTCTACGCCAAACTCGGGTTTCGCACCCTGTCGACCTTCGCCATCAAGCGCAAGAACGGCATCAACCAGCCGCTGTTCCTCGGCCCCGGGCCCCAGGCGGAGTTCAACCCCTATGCGCGGATCATCGTCGAGGAAGCACATCGCCGGGGCATCGATGTGCAGGTGGATGACGCCGACGCCGGGCTGTTCACCCTCAGCCACGGCGGTCGCCGGGTACGCTGCCGGGAATCGCTGAGCGATCTCACCAGCGCCATTAGCATGAGCCTGTGCCAGGACAAGAGCCTGACCCACAAAGTGCTCAAGGGTGCTGGCTTGAACCTGCCGGCGCAGCAACTGGCGGGCAACGCCGATGACAACCTGGGCTTTCTCGACGAGCACCAGCGGGTGGTGGTCAAGCCTCTGGATGGCGAACAGGGGCAAGGCGTGGCGGTGGACCTGCGGACCATCGAAGAGGTGCAAAAGGCCATCGACCACGCCCGCCGCTTTGACAGCCGGGTATTGCTGGAAAGCTTCCACGAAGGCCTGGACCTGCGCATCCTGGTGATCGGCTTTGAAGTGGTGGCAGCGGCTATCCGCCGTCCCGCGGAAATCATCGGTGATGGTCAGCACTCCATCGGCGCGCTGATCGAAGCCCGCAGCCGTCGCCGCCAGGCGGCCACCGGCGGCGAGAGCAAAATCCCCCTGGACCAGGAGACCCAGCGCACCCTGCATGCCGCCGGCTACGACTACAACAGCGTACTGGCCGCCGGGGAGCGGCTGTTTGTACGGCGCACCGCCAACCTGCACACCGGCGGCACTCTGGAAGACGTCACCGGCATCCTTCATCCGACCCTGGCCGACGCCGCCATCCGCGCAGCCCGTGCCCTGGACATTCCCGTGGTGGGCCTGGACCTGATGGTGCCGGCGGCGGATCAGCCCGAGTACGTGTTCATCGAAGCCAACGAACGCGCCGGGTTGGCCAATCACGAACCGCAACCCACCGCCGAACGTTTTGTCGACCTGCTGTTTCCCCACAGCCAACCGGCGCCGTGATCCTTCGCCGGCAAGCCGGCTCCTACCCTCACTGGTAGGAGCCGGCTTGGCAGCGAAGGCGCCCCCTGGCCCTCCATCCATGCCCTCATCGAAACCATCGATGGCCGTTTCTCATCAGGAGTTTCCATGACCCGCAAGATTCCCGAACCCGACCTCGCCTACCTGCAGAAAGTCCTCCTGGAAATGCTCGCCATTCCCAGCCCCACCGGCTTTACCGACACCATCGTGCGCTATGTCGCCGAACGCCTGGAAGAACTGAGCATCCCCTTCGAGCTGACCCGTCGCGGCACCATTCGCGCCACCCTCAAGGGCCAGAAGAACAGCCCGGACCGGGCCGTCTCGGCGCACCTGGACACCATTGGCGCCAGCGTGCGCGCGGTGAAGGACAACGGCCGCCTGACCCTGGCCCCGGTGGGCTGCTGGTCCAGCCGCTTTGCCGAGGGCAGCCGGGTCAGCCTGTTCACCGACAACGGCGTGTTGCGCGGCAGCGTCCTGCCGCTGATGGCCTCTGGGCACGCCTTCAACACCGCGGTGGACGAACTGCCCATCAGTTGGGACCACATCGAGCTGCGCCTGGATGCCTACTGCACCACCCGCGCCGACTGCGAATCCCTGGGGATAGGCGTGGGTGACTTTGTTGCCTTCGACCCCTTGCCCGAGTTCACCGAAAGCGGCCATATCAGCGCCCGGCACCTGGACGACAAGGCCGGTGTCGCCGCGCTGCTGGCCGCGCTCAAGGCCATAGTCGACAGCGGCGAGCCGCTGATGATCGACTGCCATCCGCTATTCACCATCACCGAAGAAACCGGCAGTGGTGCGGCAGCGGCCCTGCCCTGGGACGTCAGCGAGTTCGTCGGCATCGACATTGCCCCGGTCGCCCCGGGCCAGCACTCCAGCGAACATGCGGTGAGCGTGGCCATGCAGGACTCCGGTGGCCCCTACGACTATCACTTGTCCCGCCACCTGCTGCGCCTGGCCGGCGAACACGAGTTGCCGGTGCGTCGCGACCTGTTCCGCTACTACTTCAGCGACGCCCATTCGGCGGTCACCGCCGGCCACGACATCCGCACTGCGCTGCTGGCCTTCGGTTGCGACGCCACCCACGGCTATGAGCGCACCCATATCGACAGCCTGGCGGCACTCAGCCGCCTGCTGGGGGCCTACATCCTCAGCCCGCCGGTATTTGCCAGCGACGCGCAACCGGCCCAGGGCTCACTGGACCGCTTCAGCCATCAACTGGAGCACGATGCACAAATGGAAAGCGATACCCGGGTGCCCTCGGTGGACAGCCTGGTGGGGCAGAAATCCTGAACCCGCCCCGGCGTTTGTGCACGCCCTGGCTGGCGGCACGGCCCCGGGCGCAGTAGGATCCCGGATTGTTTGCCGGAGGCCCCCATGCTGATTCCCCACGACCAACTTGAAGTCGACACCCTGACCCGCCTGATCGAGGACTTCGTAACCCGCGAGGGCACCGACAACGGTGATGAAACGCCCCTGGAGACCCGTGTGCTGCGGGTGCGCCAGGCCTTGACCAAGGGCCAGGCGGTAATCGTCTTCGATCCGGACAGCGAACAGTGCCAACTGATGCTCAAGCACGATGTGCCCAAGGAGCTGTTCGACTGACCCTACCCCCGGCCCAGCTTCTCTGGGCCGGGTTATTCAGCCATTGGAAAAGCGCGGGCCGAACAGAATCACACTGGCCCCGATCACGCACAGCGCCAGCCCCAGCCAATCCGAACCCAGGGGCCGTACCCGCTCCACCACTGCCAGCCAGCCAATCGAAGCGACGATATAGATGCCTCCGTAGGCGGCATAGGCGCGCCCGGCGTAGGTGGCCTCGACCTTGGTCAGCAACAGGGCGAACAGGGTCAGGCTGACCAGCGCGGGAATCACCCACAAGGCACTCTTGCCCTGACGCAGCCACATCCAGAACGCATAGCAGCCGGCGATTTCAAACAGCGCGGCGAGGAAGAACCACAGGTAATTGAGCATGCAGGAACTCGTCAGGATTGTCGGATGCCGGCAACCCTAACGACGCCCAGGGGGATTGGGCAAGCTCAACTGGCGCTTTGCTTGGCCTTGGCGCGCATCTTGTCGGCCATCAGGGTCATTTCGTCGTACAGCGCCTGGGGATTTTTCTGCTTCAGGGCCCAGGCCATGCGGCCCTGCTCGTGGGGTAGGATCATGAACTGGCCGGCATCGACCTGGGCATGGATGTAGTCGGCGATCTCGGCGGCGGTGATCGGCGAGTTTTCCAGCAACTTGCCCACCTGGGCCTTCATGGCCGGCGTCGGTCCCCGGAAGGAGTCCAGCAGGTTGGTCTGGAAGAACGACGGGCAGACCACATGCACGCCGATTTCCTGCTGCGCGAGCTCGATCAACAGGCTCTCGGAAAGCGCCACCACTCCGGCCTTGGCCACGTTGTAGTTGCTCATGGCCGGGCCCAGCATCAAGGCCGCCATGGAAGCGATATTGATGATCTTGCCCTTGCTCTGCTCCAGCAGCGGCAGGAAGGCCTTGCAGCCCTTGACCACCCCCATCAGGTTGATCGCGATCTGCCAGTCCCAATCCTCCAGCGACAGTTCGCTGAAGAACCCGCCAGAGGCCACGCCGGCGTTGTTGACGATGATGTCGATGCCGCCGAACTTCACCTCGCAGGCCTGAGCGAAGGCGGTCAACTGGCTGTAGTCACGCACATCGCAACGCTGCACAAAACCGTCACCACCGGCTGCACGCACCAGTTTCAGGGTTTCCTGCAGGCCCGCCTCGCTGACATCGGACAAGGCCAGCCGCCAGCCCTCGCGGGCCCAGCGCAAAGCGATTTCGCGACCCAGGCCGGAGCCGGCGCCAGTGATCATCATGCGATTTTGCATAAGAGTTGCCTTGTTGTTCCGGGGAAGATGAGCCGCAGTGTAGCGAAGGCCCCTGCGCCACCCACGCACCATCAGGGTGCTGAATGCCCCGGGCAAACCGCCGGCCCGGTGCCCCCGACCTGTCATCCGCCTCCCCTGCTCCGGGCAGGCGCAAAGGAAATAAGACCGAAAGCGGAAAGCTTTAAAAATACTTGGAATTTTCTGGAGGGGCGCAGAGTCGGATTTATTAAGCGGTTCGCTTTATCCCTAAAACGAACTTGTCCTTGAATAACTGCGTTGTTCAACTCTATTCCAATAAGGAAACAGCCATGGGCACCATTCTGATCGTTATTCTGATTCTGCTGCTGATTGGCGGCCTGCCAGTATTCCCGCACTCCAGAAGCTGGGGTTATGGGCCTTCAGGAATCATTGGCGTCGTGCTGGTGGTGCTGTTGGTACTCTTGCTGCTGGGCAGGATATAACGCCCTTATTGCTCGCCCCAGAGCATGTTTGAACGTAAAAAGGCGCCGGTCTTCACCGGCGCCTTTTTATTAGCCCGAATAAAAAACACCCCACTTGTGGGGTGTTTTATTCACGCGGGCAACTTGCGCCAACCCCGCATGACAGGGCCGGCGCTACAGCGTTTAGTCCGGTTTCCCGTTGACCACGCCTGCGGTGTTGTCGAGCAAGCTCTTGGTCGCCGTCTGCAGGAAGGATTCCAGCTTCTGCTTGAGCTGCGCCTCATCGGCAGAATCCGGGATCAGTTCGCCTCCCGGTGCCGAACCCAGTTCGTACTTGTACAGCCGTGGCGGCATTTCCTTGGGCAGTACCAGCACCCGGTCCGCCGTCAGCAGCGCTACGGTCTGGTCACTGCCCGAAGGCTTGATCACGCCGAAGCCCTTGTCGCCTTCCGGCAGGTTGAGCAGGTCGCGCCCCCAGCACTGGTGCAGTACGTCGCCACCCAGGCGACCCATGATGGTGGGCACGATGTCGATCTGGGTGCCCACGGTGTGGTCACGCTGGCCGAACTTTTCCTGGATGCCCGGAGCGATCATCAGCATGGGCACGTTGAAGCGCCCCAGGTCCATTTCGGTGATCTGCTGCTCGTTGCCGAAGCCATGGTCGCCCACTACCACGAACAGGGTTTCCTTGAAGTAAGGCTCCTTGCGCGCTTTCTCGAAGAACTGGCCCAGGGCCCAGTCGGAGTAGCGCATGGCCGTCAGGTGTTCGTTGAGGCTGCCGCGGTCGGTCACCTTGTCCACCGGCAAAGGCGTGGGCAGGGCATACGGCGTGTGGTTGGACAGGGTCTGCAGCAGGGCATAGAACGGCCCCTTGCCTTCCCGGGCCTTCAACTCTTCCAGGCCGCGGTTGAACATGTCCTGGTCGGACACGCCCCAGGTCGGGTCGGAGAACACCGGATTGACGAAGTCGTTACGGCCGATGAAGTTGGTCATGCCCTGGTTGCTGAAGAACCCCGACTGGTTGTCCCAGGCGAAATCGCCGTTGTAGACATACACGTCATCGTAGTTGCGAGCACTGAGCAGTTGCGGCAGGCCGGACAGCTTGTGGCTGCCTTCCGGGGTCTGCATCAGGTATTCGAAGCCAGGCAGGTTGGGGAAGCACGCCATGGTGGCGAACATGCCCTGGTGGGTGTGGGTGCCGTTGGAGAAGAAGCGGTCGAACAGCAGGCCTTCCTTGGACAGTTTGTCGAAGTACGGAGTGATCTCCCCCGGACGTCCCAGGGCGCCCACCGAATGCCCGGCGAAGCTTTCCATCAGGATCACCACGACGTTCTTGATCGGCAGGGTCTTTTCCCCATCCGGCGTGTAGGTGCGGCGTACAGCGGCGATGTCGGCATCCACCAGCTTGTCACTCGGCACCAGCAGCATGTCGCGCACGGTCTGCTGCGCCAAAGGCTGAGGCAAGGTGGCCTTCCAGATATTGGTGCGGTCCTCGGACAGACGATCCTTGGCCGCCGCCATCAGTTGCAGCGTGCCATTGAGGCCCAACTGGTTGGCGAAGTTGGATTCGGTGGTGTAGACGTCACCCCAACGCATCGGCGGGCCCTGGCGCAGAGTGCCACGGGCTGCAACCACGCAGATCAGCAGACACACCACGAACACCGCAATGCGCGCATACCAGGGGGCAATCTGCCGGGTGCCGACATTGCCGCCGCTGAACGGGCCGCGGGGCCGGGTGGCGCGGTCGGCCCCCTTGAATGCCAGGCTCAGGATCCAGGTGCCCACGGCCCAGGCCAGCAGGTAGCGGACCACCGGGAAGCCGTACCAGAGCATGCTCATCACGGTTTTCGGATCTTCCTTCACATACTGGAAGACCAGGCCGTTGAGGCGCTGGTGGAACTCTCGGTAGAAGTCCATCTCCATCAGGCCGAGGAACAGCGCGATGCTGGAGGTGACTGTCAGCCAGAAGCGCAACACCCCGCGAGCCGCCATGGCCCGGGCGCTGAACAGCGCCAGCAGCAGCGGTACGCTGAGGTAGACCACCAGCCGCAGGTCAAAACGCAGCCCGTTGGCAAACGCTTCGAGGAAGGTCGAGGCCGGAGTGTCGAGAATCATCTCGCGGTTGTAGATCAGCAGCGCGACGCGCAACAGGGAAAGCATCACCATCATGACCAGGGCGCACAACAGCGTGTAGGCCAGATGGGATTTAACGGTCGGTTGCAGCAGGCGATTCGAGGATCGCTGCTGACTCAGGGCATCCGAGTTTGCCATGTGGTTTTAGGACCCATTGGAAGTTTAAGTTGCAAAGATAAAGCTGCGTTCTGCCCTCTTGTTGCCGCCAGGGCGACGGGGGAATTCGCGGTGCGCAAATGTTGCACGATCACTCAAGGCATTGCCATTGATTAGTGGGCAGCACCGAAAAACCCACTGCCAACGGCTCTGGGACAAGAGATTACAGAGAGTTATACCGGGGAAAAAGCGCCGGCGAATTGTCTTAGAGCGTTTGTGAAAATTTCGTTCAACGCATGTTTAGTCACACAAAAAAGGGCCTGACGGCCCTTTTCCCTGTGCAACCTGCGTCTCCAGCTTCAGAGCCGCACATTGCCTCGCGGCCCGGCGATCGCCCAGATGATCAGCCCCAGCACCGGCAGGAGAATGATCAAGAGCACCCAGAGGACCTTCATCCCGGTTTCGGCGCCGCTTTTGAGTACGTTGATGATGGCCCAGATATCCAGGGCCAGAATGATCAGGCCAACCAGGCCATTGAAGGTGGAACCCATGGTGTCGCTCCCTAAATGATGGCGTGCCTCTTTAGGATAGCCGTGCTGGATCAGGGTTCCGTTTTATTCCACAGCCGCTCGGGCTTCAGACATGAACGGCGATCTTCAAGGCCTCCAGGGCCGGCGCTGCGGCGATCCCGACCTCGGCGCACAGCTCCAGCACCCGCGGCACGTCGTTGCCGTAGACCAGTACCATCTGCAACTCGTCATCCAGCAACTGGCTGAAGTTCATCAACACATAGCCGCCGTTTTCCGGGTTCATGCTGCCCATCTGGATCTGGATGCGGTTCAAGGCCGTCAGGGCTTCGATCTTGGCCAACTGCTTGGGCTTGATGTTGAAAGCCACGTCCTTGCCGAACGAGGCGACGATCTGGGCGAACAGGTCGACATAGGTATCGGCCTGAAACAACACGGTTTCCGGCAGGCTGCCGACCACCACCCATTCCCCCAGGGGAATGGGGAAGCTGTCGTCGTAGTTGATATCCGGGTTGGCTGCCAGGAATCCCTGAGGGTCGGCGTAGGCCTGGCTCGCCTCCTCGGCGATCTGCTGGATCTCGGCATCGCCCATGCACCCGGAGCTGATCTTGCTAATGAGTTCGATAAGGGCGGTTTTCATGGGCACATCCTGGAAGCGAGGAAATCAAGGGGCGCGAAGGATAGCCTAAAGTGCCCGAGCTATCACGCCAGGCAGCACCTGACGCCTGCACGCCCCGATCATCGCCGGCTCAGGCCAGGAGTTTTTCCAGCTGCGCCGTGGTATCCATGGCGCCCATGGTCTTGGCCGCTTCCAGGGCACTCACGCCATTGCTGTCGCGGGCCTTGGGGTCGGCGCCCTGGCTGATCAGGTAGGTGACGATTTCCGTGCGGTTGAACATCGCCGCCATCATCAGCGCGGTACGTCCGTCGAAGGACGAGCCTTCCACCTGGGCGCCCCCCTCCACCAGCGCCTTGACCACCGCCAGGTCGCCCTTGAAGGCAGCCCCGGCAATCGGGCTCTGGCCATTGTCGTTGCGGATCTCGGGGTCGGCCTGGTGCTTGAGCAGCACCTGCACCGCGTCCACATGGCCGTGATAGGCGGCGAGCATCAGCAGCGTGTCGCCCTTGTGATTGCGCAGGTTGACCGGCAGGCCACTGGCAGCCAGTTTGTCGAGCATCTGTGCGTCGCCCTGGCGGGCCACGTTGAACACCTGTTCGACAAACTGGGCGGCCTCTTCTTCAGTCATCTGGCGGCTTTTGTCGGTCATCGGAAACTCCAGGTTCGGCAATTCGGAAAGGCGCTAGTTTCCCCAAGCCGGCGCCAGCCTGTCATCCCTTTTTTCCCGAGAGCCACCATAGGCAGAATCAATAACGCAGGCGCCCGCCCTGAATGTCCGCGAGAATCTGCGGGGTCAGCCGCACGTAGGTATCCGAGCCCGGCAACCAGGCATACACCGGCTCGTCACCGATTTGCTGCAGATCGAATGCCTGCTCCTTGAGGCGACTCTTCTGGTACTTGAAGGTGCCTGTGGTGTCCATCTTCACTTTGATCCGCAGGAACAGCGGCACTGCGTAGGCCGGCAACTGCTGCCGGGCGAACTGCAGCAACTCGCTGAAATCCAGGGTCGCCAGGGATTCTGCCGGAGTGATCGCCACCATCCCGGCCCGACCGTTGGTGTTGTGGATCTCGACCCCATAGGCCACCACCTCGGCAACCTGCGGGTGCCCCAGGAGGACGTTCTCCACCTCGGTGGTGGAAACGTTCTCGCCCTTCCAGCGATAGGTATCTCCCAGCCGGTCGACGAACTGCACATGGCCAAAGCCGATATCGCGCAGCAGATCGCCGGTGTTGAAGTAGCAGTCGCCCTTCTCGAATACGTCCTTGAGAATCACCTTGAGGTTCTTTTCCGGGTCGGTGTAGCCATCCAGGGGCGCCTTGTCGTCGATCTTCGCCAGCAGCAGCCCCTGGCCGCCCTTGGCCACCTTCTGCATGAAGCCCTGGCTGTTGCGCAGTGGCGCACCGGTGTCGTGGGCGTATTCCACCAGCGCCCAGGGGATCAGGGAAAAGCCCACGGTATTGTCGAAGTTGAGGATGTTGCTGAAACCGATATTGCCGTCGCTGGCGGCATACAACTCACAGATATGACCGACGCCGAAACGTTGCTTGAACTCGCTCCAGACGCCCGGGCGCAGCCCGTTGCCGATCATCTTCGAGACCCCGTGCTCGGTATCCCGTGCGCAAGCCGGCTGGTCGATCAGGTAGCGGCACAACTCCCCGACATAACCCACGGTCGTGGCCTTGTAGCGGCGCACGTCATCCCAGAACTGGCTGGCGCTGAATTTGCGGCGGATGGCAAAGCCCGAGGCGCCGGTAATCGCCGAACCCCAGCACACGCACAGACCGGTGGCGTGGTACAGCGGCAAGGTGCAATACACCACGTCGCCGGGCTGCATATCCAGGGCGATGGTGCCGAAGCCGGCAGAGGTGCGCATCCAGCGCCCATGCTTGAAGATTCCGGCCTTGGGTAGCCCCGTGGTGCCGGAGGTATAGATGTAGAAGCAAGGGTCGTTGAGGAAGATGCGCTGGGTCTGCGCCAGGTTGTCCGATGGGTAACCGGCGCTCTCGGCCATCAGGTTGCGCATTCCCTCGGGGGTCGGCCCGGGGTCGGCAAAGGTGTCCTGATCGGCCACGAACCAGGTGCGCTGCGGATCGATGCCCACCTGCTCGCGTACCGCCGAGTAAGCGGCCTGCAGCTCGCCGCCGAGGATGATCGCCGCCGGTTTCACCAACGCCAGGCTGTGCGCCAGCACGCCCTGGGTCTGCGCGGTGTTGAGCATCGCGCAAATGCCTCCGAGCTTGGCCACCGCCAGCACCGTAACCAGCAATTCCGGGCGGTTCTCGATGAAGATCGCCAGCACATCACCCTTGCCGATGCCCTGCTCCTGCAGGTAGGCAGCAATGCGGTTGGCCCACTGATTGACCTGGGCATAACTGAGCACCCGGTCACCGTACAGCAAGGCCGGCCCCTCGGGGTTGCGCAGGGTCGCCTGCTCAAAGCTCCAGCCCAGGCCGCAGGGCTGGTCCGGGTTGTCGATATTGCCCGCTTTCATGCCCCGCACCACCCGCGGCAGTGCCCTGGCAATGGAGGGCACCTTACGCAGCATCATGCCCCAGGTGATCATGTCGCTCTTGTGCTTGTTCATGGTTGCTCCGGTTGCACAGCAAGGATCTGGGCCCGGGCCTGGCCGGCCGGGCGTTGGCAACAGCGGCGCAAGGCTCAACCGGGGGTAGCGATCCAGGGTGCGGCGAGCGGCACGCGGGAGCTGTGGATATCTCTCGCAAAGGGATGAAGGCAGGACAAGCGCAGGGCTGCAAAGAGCACCGGCGATGAGGCGCAGGAAAGGTTCATGGAGAGCGTCCTATGTTCTTATTATTGGTCGGGCGGGATCGCAAGATCGCGCCACAACACATTCCATGTCGCAGAAACGCCGTTCAAGCCGCTTTCGCGGGGCCGCCGAGGCCAGGTTGAACCAACGTGACTGGCTGGAAAATACGTCAGCTCTCGCGACGCTGTACACGGGGTTTTTGCAAACTTTTGTATCTACCCTCGGTCTCCCCACGCAGCGTACTTGTCCCCGCTTCAACGATTGAATTTTCCACCCTGGCCCGCGGTCACAACACTGCCACGGCACCCGCCAACACCCCCTGCGGACCTGCAAAATGCAGGATGCACGATGGCCATTCATGCAATTTGCACGAACAGGCGCTTTTTGGATTTTTATAAGCTATTGTTTTTAAAGGATATTTTAAAAAAACGATACTGGCACAATCGCTGCACCTATCACTCCACGCTTGCCCTTCAAGAGCTAACGGAGCTGATAGACATGAGCCTGATCCAAGAAAAATTTTCTTCCCTGTTCTCCAACTTCGAAGTGACCACCCAGCCACGCCCTGACGGTGGCATCCTGTTGACCCTGCGCAACAGCGAAGGCAAACAGTTCAAGCGTTCGATCTCCTACGCACAGTTGCACGCCGCCGACCAACTGTCGTGGGTCATCAGCGCAATTCGTCGGGACTTGGCCGAACAGGCCAGTGAGTTGCCACAGATCTCCATGCTGCAAAGCCAGAACCGCTTTGCCCTGCCGACTTACCACTGCGCGTAAGCCGCTTGCGCTGCACCTGTCCGGGCCGGCCCCACCTTGCGTGGGTCCGGCCCGTTGACGTTGTGCTCCCCGCTCAATCGTCCAGGCGCGGGAACTGGCTGGCGATCGCGTCGCCGGTCAGGCTGGCGTTCCAGCCCTGGGGGTTGTTGAACATGCGGATGGCCACCAGGTTCGGCCGCTCGCCCATGTCGAACCAATGGGCGGTGCCCGCCGGCACCGAGATCAGGTCATTCCTTTCGCACAGTACGGCGTACACATAGTCATCGATGTGCAGGTTGAACAGGCCCCGGCCCGCAACGAAGAAACGTACTTCATCCTCGCTGTGGCGGTGCTCATCGAGAAAGCTGGCGCGCAGCTCGGCCTTCTGCGGATGGTCTTCATCGAGGCTGATGACATCCACGCTGGCGTAGCCACCCTCGGTCATCAGGCGATCGACCTGCTCCTGATAGGCGCTTATCACTTCTTGCTGGCTGGTGCCCGGTGCAACACGCGTGGTGGCAGGCCAGCGGTCGAAACGAATCCCCTGCTCGGCCAGGGTTGCAGCGATATCGTCGAAGTGGGTCAGGACCTTGTTCGGCAGGTCCGGACTGGATACGTGGTAGACGGACAGGCTGCTCATTACGGCAACTCCTCTTGCATGCGGGTGGCAATGATAACGGCTGCGGCCAAGGCTGCGACGCTGGCAATACTAAAGGTCAATGTGGGGCCCAGGGCATTCCAGCTATAACCCGAATACAGGGCCCCCAGGGCGCCCCCGGTTCCCGCCAGGGCCGCGTACAACGCCTGGCCCTGGCCTTGCTGGCGGGCACCGAAACTGCGCTGCACAAAATGAATGGCGGCGGCGTGGAAACTGCCGAAGGTCGCCGCGTGCAGCACCTGAGCCAACAACAGCACCCCGAGGTGTTCCGCCAGGCTGCCCAGCAGCAACCAGCGCAGAGCCGCCAGCAGGAAGCTCGCAAGCAGCACTCGCCGCACGGAAAAGCGCGCCAGGAGCCAGCTCATCGCCAGAAACATCAACACTTCGGCCACCACACCCAGGGCCCAGAGCATGCCGATCACCCCGCGGGTATAGCCCAGGCGCTCCAGGTGCAGAGTCAGGAAGGTGTAATAGGGGCCGTGGCTCATCTGCATCAGTGCCACGCACAGGTAGAAGGCCAGCACACCGGGGCTGCGCAGTTGCCTGACAAAGCCCTCCCCGGCGTGCCGCGGCCCCTGCACCCGAGGCTGGGCGTTAGGCACCCACAGGCTGCTGAGGACGATGCCCGCCATGATCACCACCAGCGCTACCGGGTAGATGTCCAGGCTCAACCACTCGAACAAACGCCCCAGGGCCACCACGGTAAGAATGAAGCCGATGGAGCCCCAGAGGCGGATCTGGCTGTAGCGCGAGGCCTGGCCTTGCAGGTGCGCCAGGGTGATCACTTCGAACTGCGGCAGCACCGCGTGCCAGAAAAAAGCATGCAGGGCCATGACCATGGCCAGCCAGGCATAGCTCTTGTCGACGAAGATCAGGGAGAAACAGACCAGGGTGCAGAACGCACCAAAACGCACGATCGCCAGGCGCCGCCCGGTGTAGTCCCCCAGCCAGCCCCAAAGGTTGGGCGCCACGCAGCGCATGAGCATGGGAATGGCCACCAGTTCGCCGATGCGCGCACTGGAGAACCCCAGGTGATCGAAATACAGCGCCAGGAATGGCGCGGTCGAGCCCAGCAGCGCGAAATAGAACAGGTAGAAACTGGAAAGCCGCCAGTAGGGAAGTGCCGCCACGGCCTTCAGACCGTGGCGACTGGCAGGACCGGCATTACAGCTGGCCCAGCACCGGCGTGCTGACGCGCACGTCGGCATTCTGGCCGCGGTGGCGCAGCAGGTGATCCATCAGCACGATGGCCATCATCGCCTCGGCGATCGGCGTGGCGCGAATGCCCACGCACGGGTCGTGGCGCCCCTTGGTGATCACGTCCACCGGGTTGCCGTCGATATCGATGGAGCGCCCGGGGGTGGTAATGCTGGAGGTCGGCTTGAGCGCCAGGTGAGCGACGATCGGCTGCCCCGAGGAGATGCCGCCCAGAATGCCGCCGGCGTTATTGCTGAGGAAACCTTGCGGGGTCAGTTCGTCACGGTGCTCGGTGCCGCGCTGGGCAACGCAGGCGAAACCGGCGCCGATCTCCACGCCCTTGACCGCGTTGATGCTCATCAGCGCATGGGCCAGCTCGGCGTCCAGGCGATCGAAAATCGGCTCGCCCAGGCCCGGCATCACCCCTTCGGCCACCACGGTGATCTTCGCTCCGACCGAATCCTGGTCTCGACGCAACTGGTCCATATAGGCTTCCAGTTCCGCAACCTTGTCCGGATCAGGGCTGAAGAAGGCGTTGTTATCTACCGAATCCCAGGTCTTGAAGGGAATCTCGATCGGGCCCAGCTGGCTCATGTAGCCGCGAATCACGATGCCCTGGCTGGCCAGGTACTTCTTGGCAATGGCCCCGGCCGCCACGCGCATGGCGGTTTCCCGGGCCGAACTGCGGCCGCCACCACGGTAGTCGCGGATGCCGTACTTGTGGTGGTAGCTGTAGTCGGCGTGAGCCGGGCGGAACAGGTCCTTGATCGCCGAATAGTCCTTGGACTTCTGATCGGTGTTGCGGATCAACAAGCCGATGGAACAGCCGGTGGTCTTGCCTTCGAACACCCCGGAGAGGATCTCGACCTCGTCGGGTTCCTGGCGCTGGGTGGTGTGGCGGCTGGTGCCAGGCTTGCGCCGGTCCAGGTCACGCTGCAGGTCCTCCAGCGTCAGTTCCAGGCCCGGCGGGCAGCCGTCGACAATGGCGACCAACGCCGGACCATGGCTTTCGCCCGCGGTGGTGACAGTGAACAGCTTGCCGTAGGTATTGCCGGACATGCAGGGAGCTCCGTGAAATCAGCCGAAATAACTCAATCTGGATTAGCGCGTGCGCCAGTATACGCAGGCTACCCAACTAGTTCATCCTCGAACCTTCTGCCTGTTACCGAGTCAAACCGGCACCTTATCCATGATGGCGCGATGATGCTGCGAGTTCTTCTCTTGAGCCTTTCCCTGTTCACCGGCCTGGTTCATGCGGCCGTCCTGCAACGCCCCGTGAGCCTGGACACCGGGCACGGTGAGCTGTACGGCTCGCTGCTGCTACCCAAGTCCGAGCAGCCGGTGCCGGTGGTGCTGATCATTTCCGGCTCCGGCCCCACTGACCGCGATGGCAACAACCCCGATGGCGGGCGCAACGACAGCCTCAAGCGCCTGGCCTGGGTACTGGCCAAGCACAACATCGCCAGCGTGCGTTATGACAAGCGCGGCGTGGCCGCCAGCCTCGCCGCGACCCCGGACGAACGCAACCTGACCCTGGACGCCTATGTGGCGGATGCCGTGGCCTGGGGCAACAAGCTCAAGGCCGATCCACGCCTGGGCCAACTGATAGTCCTGGGGCATAGCGAAGGCGCACTGATCGCCACGCTGGCGGCACCGCAACTGAATGCCGCAGGCGTTATCTCGATCTCCGGAACCGCCCGCCCGGTGGACCAGATCCTGCGCCAGCAGTTGAGCTACCGCCTGCCACCGGCGCTGATGCTGCGCAGCAATGAGCTGCTGGACAGCCTCAAGGCCGGCAAGGTCGACCCGGATGTGCCCCCTGCCCTGCAAGTCATCTTTCGCCCCAGCGTGCAGCCTTACCTGATCACCCTGTTTCGCGAAGACCCGGCGGCGGCCTTCGCCCGCCTGAAGATGCCGGCGCTGATCATCCAGGGCAGCAACGACATCCAGGTCAGCGTCGATGACGCCAGGGTCCTCAAGGCCGCCAAACCGGATGCGCAACTGGCCCTGATCGAAGGCATGAACCATGTGATGCGCATCGTGCCCAATGACCTCAAGCGCCAGCTGGCCTCCTACAAGGACCCGCAATTGCCGCTGGCAGCGGAACTGGGCAGCGCGATCATCGATTTTATTGACGGACTTCACACCCGTTAGGCTGTTTTTGCCCTCCAGTCCTGAAAAAAACGGCCGATAAGCCTTTGCCGGCCGTTCAATTGCTGTCGGCGCGCAGCGATTGGACAGGATCTCGCCGTTATGACTGATACCCCGAATTCACCCGCCACCGAGCAGGAAGCCGCCGCCCCGGAAGCGCCGCCGCTGCCGTGGGCCGATGTGCAGGCCGAGCACCACAAGATGCTGCGCCTGGCACCCTTGCAGACCGACCGCGCCACGGGCGGACGGCCTCTGCGCTTTGTCGAGTTCGGTTATGCCGAACGCAACAACAAGGAGCACAGCCTGCTGCGCATGACCATCAGCCTCCCCGGCCAACGGGTGCGCAAGGAACAGAATCACCTGGATGTGTGGGTCGAGCACGACACTCGCCGGGTGCACTTCGAACCCGAAGGCGGCCTGCAGGTCGAACCGCTGAACCGCGGAATCGGCCGTTTCCTGCTGGCCCAGTCAGCGCAGTGGGCCCAGAAGAAGTGGCCGCACTACCGGGTCGACGGCTTCGACCTGGCGAACAAGGATGCCCTCAACGAAGACACGCGCCTGCGTCGTGACCACGTGCTGCGCACCCAGGGTTTCGATGTGGTGTATGCCGATGCCCAGCACCTCAAGGGCAGCGTCAAGGATGTCCAGGTGGGTGAACTGCTGGGCCAGTGGAATAGCGAAAAGCTGCAGTTCGTGGAGATTCTGGAAGCGGCGCAGATGCTCCAGCAGGCCGAACAGAATCTTGAAGAACTGGAAGTGAAGCTGCGCAAGCAGGAAGAGAAAGTCACCAAGTACAAGCGCGAGGACACCGGTCTGCGCTTCACCATCACCTGCCTGGTGGCCTTTGCGGTGTTCCAGGCCGGGCTGCTGATCTGGATTGCGACTCATCGCTGAGCCGCAACGCCTGACCGCCAGAGGCCCGCGTTGCGCGGGCCGGCAATCGGCTCAGACCCGGGACGCGAACAACGCCTGATGGTCGCGGCACTGCTCCGCGGTCAGCATGAACACACCGTGGCCACCGCGCTCGAAGTCCAGCCAGGCGAAGTCGACCTCCGGGTACAGCGCCTCGACATGCACCTGGCTGTTGCCCACCTCGACAATCAGCAAGCCCTTCTCGGTCAGGTGGTCCGCCGCCTCGGCCAGCATCCGCCGCACCAGGTTCAGGCCATCCTCGCCACAGGCCAGGCCCAGCTCGGGCTCATGCTGGTATTCATCCGGCATGTCGGCGAAGTCTTCGGCATCGACATAGGGCGGGTTGGACACGATCAGGTCGAAGCGCTGCCCGGGCAGGCCATCGAAGCCGTCGCCCTGGACCGTGAACACCCGCTCATCGACGCCATGGCGCTCGATGTTCTGGTTGGCCACTTCGAGGGCTTCGAAGGACAGGTCCGCCAACACCACCTCGGCATCACGGAATTCATAGGCACAAGCGATACCGATGCAGCCGGAACCGGTACACAGGTCGAGAATCCGTGCCGGCTCGCTGCCCAGCCAGGGTTCGAAACGTTTTTCGATCAGCTCGCCAATCGGCGAACGGGGAATCAGCACGCGCTCATCGACAATGAACGACATGCCGCAGAACCAGGCCTCGCCCAGCAGGTAGGCGGTAGGCACGCGCTCCTGGATACGACGCTTGAGCAGGTGTTGCACATGGACCAGCTCGTCGTCTTCCAACGCGCAATCAAGGTAGCTGTCGGCAATTTCCCAAGGCAGGTGCAAGGCGCCGAGCACCAGTTGACGGGCCTCGTCCCAGGCATTGTCGGTACCATGGCCGAAGAACAGATCCTCCCCATGAAAGCGGCTGACAGCCCAGCGGATATGGTCGCGCAAGGTGCGCAGGCGGGAAGTGATCACGGCACAGACTCCTGACAAAACGACCGGCGATTCTAACAGCCAAAACGCTTGCCGACGACGAATGAAAAACCAGCGACGGGCAATGGTGTTCAAGCGTTTTTTGCTCGGGAAGGCTGCATACCTTGCCCCACTTGACAAGGCTACAGGCCAGCAACGGCGCACCTTACGTTAGTAGCGATTCACAGAAGCGCTCCGCCAGAGGACAATGGCGCAAAAGCCCCACTCACAGGAGCCCCAGAATGTCCGTTCCAAAGACGATGTTTCAACTCAGCGGTCGTGGTTATGCAGCGGCCAATTTGAGCCACGCGACCCTTGTGATCATCGACGCCCAGAAAGAATACCTCAGCGGCCCGCTGGCCCTGTCCGGCATGGACGCGGCAGTGGCCAACATCCGCCAACTGCTGGCCGCGGCCCGGGCTGCCGGTCGCCCAGTGGTGCACGTACGCCACCTCGGTACCGTCGGCGGCCTGTTCGACCCACAAGGCGAGCGCGGCGAGTTCATTCCCGGCCTTGAACCCCAAGGCGACGAAACCATCATCGGCAAACTGCTGCCCAGCGCGTTCCACGGCACCGAACTGGAAAAGCGCCTGCAGGACCTCGGTTCCCTGGACCTGATCGTCGCCGGTTTCATGAGCCACTCCAGCGTCAGCACCACCGTGCGCGCGGCCAAGAACCTGGGCTTTCGCTGCACCCTGGTAGAAGACGCCTGCGCCACCCGCGACCTGCCCTACAAGGGTGGCATCCTCAGCGCCGAGCACGTTCAGCAAACCGAAATGGCAATCATGGCTGACAACTTCGCCACCCTCGCCCAGACCGCAAGCCTGATCTGATCAGCCCTGGTGAGCGGCTGGCGGGCCGCTCATCCATAAACCCCTCGCCTTTGCAGCAATTGCCTTAGCCTCAGGAACCACCCGGTCAACTTCCGGTCGAAGGGCCGATACCCATTGAGGAAGGTCGGAATGAAGATATCCGATGGTTTTGACGCACGCCGATTGCGGCCCAAAAGCCCGCGAAACTGGCGGTTGCGCCTGGGTGCGGGATTCTCCGCGCTACTGGCGACATTTGGCGTGCTGCTGGCGATGGCCGGTACTGCGAGCCTGCTGGGCCGTGCCCCGGCGCTGGGGGAAATGAATGCCAGCCCGGCGGGCTCGGCGGTGATCCTGGTGGTCGGCCTGTTGCTGCTGTATGTCGGCGTACGCTTGTGGCGGCGCTGCCGGCGGCGCATGCGCCAGCCCCTGGCGCTGAACATGGCGCCGCACCTGATGAAAAAACACGACTGACATTCCCGAGGCGCGATTTGCGCGCCTTAAGGTGTTCCGAGTTGGGTAAACTAGCCGCCCTTCGCGGAGGCTGACATGCAAGACGACGACTTTTCCCTGTTCAAAAACGAGATCCGCGGCGTCAAGCCGATCAAGCACGATCGTGCCGATACAGGCAAACCCAAGAGCGACCGGGCGCAGATCGCCAAGTTGCGCCAGGCGGCCACCGTACGCAGCGAGACCACCACGGTGGACGGGCTGTCCGACCAGTTCGTCATCGACGTGGGGCCGGAAGATGAGCTGATGTGGGCCCGCGACGGGGTTCAGGAAAGCCAGATGCGCAAGCTGAAGATTGGCCAGATCCCCTTTGAAGGCAGCCTCGACCTGCATGGCATGACCGTGGAAAAGGCCCGGGAAACCCTCTGGGCCTTTCTCGCTGAAGCCACCCAGTTCGAAATCCGCTGCGTGCGCGTCACCCACGGCAAGGCCGTGCGCCTGGACGGCAAGCGACCGATGATCAAGAGCCACGTCAACACCTGGCTGCGCCAGCATCCGCAGGTGCTGGGCTTCACTTCCTGCCAGGCCAGGCATGGCGGTACCGGGGCGCTGTACGTCATGCTCAAGCGCACCATGATGGAAGGCCGTGACGAATAAAGCCGCTGCATCACGCTTGCAGCGTCGTGTCCGCCACCGTACCCTTGCCCTTTGCGTAAAATCCCACAGGTAGTTTCATGTCCCTGGAACAGAATTACACCGCGATCCTCGGCCAACTGGGCGAGGACGTCTCCCGCGAGGGCCTGCTCGACACGCCCAAGCGTGCCGCCAAAGCCATGCAGTACCTCTGCCGCGGTTATGCCCAAACCCTGGAAGAGGTCACCAACGGTGCCTTGTTCAGCTCCGACAACAGCGAAATGGTCCTGGTCAAGGACATCGAGCTCTACTCGTTGTGCGAACACCACCTGCTGCCGTTCATCGGCAAGGCCCATGTCGCCTACATTCCCAGCGGCAAGGTCCTGGGGCTGTCGAAAGTCGCGCGCATCGTCGATATGTATGCCCGCCGCCTGCAGATCCAGGAAAACCTCAGCCGGCAGATCGCCGACGCCGTCCAACAAGTGACCGGCGCCCTCGGGGTGGCCGTGGTGATCGAGGCCAAGCACATGTGCATGATGATGCGCGGTGTGGAGAAACAGAATTCGTCGATGATCACCTCGGTGATGCTGGGCGAGTTCCGCGAGAATGCCGCGACCCGCAGCGAATTCCTCAGCCTGATCAAGTAACAGGCTGCAGGCGAAAAAACCGGCGTTGATCGCCGGTTTTTTTTCGCCCGGGAAAAATCAGGTAAGCTGCCGCCCCTTCATTCATGGGCAAGAGGCAATAACCGTGATCGTCAAAGCGCTGCGAGTCGGCCTGGGCCAACTCATCATTTTCATCGACTTCATCACCCGCCCACGCAAGCAGCAGCGGGACGCCGCCGCTCAGGCGCAAGTCGTGGAAGCCGCCAAGGGCCTGACCCTGTACCAGTTTCACGCCTGCCCGTTCTGCGTGAAGACCCGCCGTACCCTGCATCGCCTGAATGTGCCGGTGGCCCTGCGCGACGCAAAAAACAACGAGCAGGACCGCCAGGCCCTGTTGGAGCAGGGCGGCAAGATCAAGGTGCCGTGCCTGCGCATCGAAGAGAACGGCCAGACCACCTGGATGTATGAATCCAAGGTGATCATCGGTTACCTGAACCAGCGCTTCGCGACCGTCTGACGCCCTCCCCCGGGGCTCTTCATTCCCGGGCCAACTGCAAGTCAAGCAAGGCCGCGCCCAGGCACTTGCCGTGGGCATCCAGCGCCAGGGAGCGGGTCACTCCGCCGCGCAGGATGCCCGGCAAGACAAAGTTCAAGGCCCGCACATTCTCCAGGACATAGCGCTGTACCGGCGCCGCATCGCTCCCCAGCAAGCCGGCGAAATATTGCGCCACGCGCTCGGCGGTAAGCTGCTCGCAAAGAAAGGCAAAGTCCTCGGCGCGGTAGGCAATCACCGAAATATTCGAAGTGTCGCCCTTGTCCCCGGTACGCGAGTGCGCCAAGTCACGCAATTTGACCTCATTCATGCCCGTACCTCCTGATGCAAGGTGACCCTGACGGCCTCCCGGGGCAGTAACAGCGAAGCCACCGCCACCACCTGCCGCAGGCTTTTACTGGTCCCGCCGCCACCAGCGGGCCCATTGGTATAGAGGGTTTCCACCTCATTGCCGACGCGCACCGCTTCGGCCTTGTCCGTGCAGCGAGCCGCCACCCGCAGGCGCACTTCCCAGGGTTCGGCAGGCGCTCGCTGGCCCAGTTCAACACCGTGCAAGGCATCGATGCCGATCAGCTCCGCGCGCACTTCCTGCATCTGTACCCCGGTCAGGGCCAGGCGTTCGAGCACGATATCCCGGGCCAGCCGCGCCCTGGCCACAGCCCCAGGGCCGCCATAGGAAATCTGCCCTTCGCCGATCCAGCCATCCAGGTAGCCGACGCTGACCTTGAGCCGCTCAGGCCGTGGGCTGCCTGCCGCCCCTTGCAGCCGCACCCGGTCCGGTGCCTCCTCGACAAAGCCCACCGCGGAAAAGTCGGCACAGACATCCGGCGTCAGGTAGGCCGCCGGGTCATGCACTTCGTAGATCAACTGCTCGGTACAGGTAGCGCTGCTGACCTGCCCCCCGGAGCCCTTGACCTTGGTGATCAGCGCCGCGCCCTGTGCATCCACTTCGGCCAGGGGGAACCCCAGGCGCGCCAGACCGGCCACATTCTTGACCCCCGGATCGGCAAAGTAGCCGCCGCTGACCTGCCCTGCGCACTCCAGCAGATGCCCCACCAGGGTCCCGCGCCCCAGACGCAGCCAGTCATCCTCGGCCCAGCCGAACTCGAAGATCTGCGGCGCCAGGAACAACGAGGGGTCGGCCACCCGCCCAGTGATCACTACGTCGGCATCAGCCCGCAGCGCGTCGACGATGCCCTGGGCGCCCAGATAAGCATTGGCGGAAATCAGCCGCTGCCCCAGCGAGCCCAGGGTCTGCCCGTTGTCCAGCACCCACTCCGGCCGGGCCCGCAGAGTCTCGAGCACATCGTCCCCCAGCACCGCGATCACCTTGAGCCCTGGCAAGCCCAGCTCGGCGGCGATCCGTTGCACCTCGGCCACCGCCGCCAACGGATTGGCCGCCCCCATGTTGCTGATGATGCGCAAACGCCGCCCCGAGGCCGTGGCGCCGACAAAGGGCAGCACCCCGCGCATCCGTGCCCCCAGCAACGGGTCGTAGCCGCTGTGCGGGTCGGCCAGGCGCGCCTGCTGCGCCAGGGCGATGGTGCGCTCGGCCAGGCATTCGAACACCAGGTAATCCAGGTCGCCCTGTTGCGCCAACTCGATGGCGGGCTCGATACGGTCACCGGAGTAACCGGCGCCGGAGCCGATACGTAGGCTTTTCATCTTAAAAAACTCCCAGCAGCAGCGCGGTCAGGGTCATCAACACTGACGCAGCGAATAGAAAGGGGATGGTGAAACGCTGGTGGTCGGCCAGTTCGATCTTGCACAGGCCCACCAGCAGGAAGGTCGCCGGGGTCAGCGGGCTTACCGGGAAACCGGTGGTGTGCACGCCGAGCAACGAAGCCTGGGCCACTTGCAGCGGGTCGACACCCAGGGCCTTGCCCACTTCGGCAATCACCGGCATCACCCCGAAGTAGTAGGAGTCAGGGTCGAACAGCATGCTCAGGGGCATGGACAGGAACCCCACCACAGTCGGAATCAGCTTGCCGTGACCGGCAGGAATCTGCGCCACCGCCACTTCGGCAATCGCCTTGAGCATGCCGCTGCCCTGCATGATGCCGGTGAACACACCGGCCGCCAGGAGAATGCTGGCCATGGTCAGGGCCGTCTTGGCATGAGCATCGATGCGTGCCCGCTGGGCCTCGACATCCGGATAGTTGATGCACAGCGCCAGCACCGTGCCGACCATGAACATCACCACCGGATCGACCCAGCCGGCAATCATCACCAGCATCACCAGCACCGTAAGCAGCAGGTTGATCCAGAAGCGCCCGGGACGGCGTAGCGCCTCTTCGGCGGGGCTCAATACCCGGGTCGGGATGCCTGCACCGGCCGTGGCATCGGCACCGAGCCCCAGGCGGCGCTCCTCCCGGCGGCCGAGCCACCAGGCGCTGGCGAAGACGAACAGCAGGCCGACGATCTGCACCGGGATCAGCGGCTGGAACAGATCCGCCACCGGCACATGCAGGGCCGCTGATGAGCGCAGTACCGGGCCGGTCCAGGGCAGGAAATTGACCCCCGCGGCCATCGCCGCGACACAGGCCAGAATCCGTCGATCGATGCCCAGCCGGGTATACAGCGGCAGCATTGCCGGCACCGTCACCAGGAAGGTCACCGCGCCGGAACCGTCCAGGTGCACCAGCAGCGCCAGAAGCGCCGTACCGACCACGATCCGCGTCGGCCGGGTGCCGACGGTACGCAGGATGCGGTCGATGATCGGGTCGAGCATGCCGGCGTCGGTCATGATGCCGAAGAACAGGATAGCGAACACGAACATGCCTACCACGGGGGCGACGTTCTTGATCCCGGTGACGATGAAGGCGCTGGTCTGCAGACCGAAGCCGCCGATCAGCGCGGCGATGATCGGCAGCGCAATCAGCGCGACCAGAGGCGACAGGCGCTTGCTCATGACGGCCGCGAGCAGGCAGAGAATGGTGATGACACCCAGGGTGGCGAGCATGGAGCAACTCCAGTGTGCCGCCTCTTCAAGCCGGGGCCGGAAGGCGGACGGTTATTGTTTTTCTGGAGTATTGAAATCGCGCTAGTCTTTGTAAATTGGAATATTCGGCGCCTTGCATTCGGAAAAACAAAATGAAGAACTCGATCCAGCATATCCAGGCCTTCCTCGCCGTGGCCCGCAGCGGCAACTTCAGCAAAGCCGCCGCCGAGCTGCACCTGTCGCCATCAGCCCTTACCGTGCAGGTCCAGCAACTGGAGGAATGGCTAGGGGTCGCCCTGCTCGATCGCAGCCCGCGCCATGTCAGCCTGACCGCTGCTGGGCTGCAGGCCCGGGGACCGATGGAGAAACTGCTGCTGGACCTGGACAACATCGTCAGTGGCTCCCGGGACCTGGCCGCCCTGCGTCGGGGCGTGGTCACCCTCGCCGCGCTGCCGTCGGTCTGCGCCGGGGTGCTGCCGCCGGCCTTGCGCCAGTTTCGCGAGCAATTTGCCGGAATCGAGGTACGCCTGCAGGACCTGGTGGCTCACCGCATTCATGCCCAGGTCCGGGCCGGCGAGGTGGATTTCGGTATCGGCGGGCGCGCCCGGCTCAGCCACGGGCTGGATTTCCAACCTCTGCTGGAGGATCGCCTGTGCCTGTTCGTGGCCACCGATCATCCCCTGGCCCAGCGCCAGTCAGTGACGCTGAAGGACCTGGCCCGCCAGCCGATCATTCTCACCGGCCGCGACAGCAGCGTGCGCGAGCAGGTCGAAGCGCTGTTCGACGACAGCCGACTGTCCCTGCTTCCAGCCATGGAAGCCAACTACATGAGCACGGTGCTGGCGCTGGTACGCCAGGGGCTGGGCATTACCCTGCTGCCGGAATCCGCCGATGACGGCCGTGAGGGCCTGCGCCGAATTGCCATCAAACACCCGGGGGTCAGCCGCGAGATCGGCCTGATCCGCCGCAGTGGCCAGCAACTGAGCCCAGCGGCGCAGCGCTGTTATGAGTTGCTACGCCAGAACCTGGCCGGCAAACATCGTTAGCGGGCCCCACAACGCACCGAACCGGCACAAGGCCGGTCCAGTGGGGATAAAAGCACCCGCTCAGTCGAGCATCGGCACGTGTCGCGGATGGCTTTGCACCCGCTGCATCCAGGCCTGGATGCCCGGGTAGCGGCTCAGGTCGAAACCGCCCTCATCGGCCACGTGGGTGTAGGCATAGAGCGCAATGTCGGCGATCGAATAGTGCTCGCCCACCAGGTACGGGGTGCGGCTCAATTGTTTCTCCATCACGTCCAGCGCCTTGTAGCCACGCTTGTGCAACTTCAGGTATTCCTCGCGGCGCTCCTCGGGCAGCCCTTCGTAAAGCTGGATGAAACGCGCCACCGCGATGTAGGGCTCATGGCTGTACTGCTCGAAGAACTGCCATTGCAGAACCTGGGTGCGCAAGCGCGGTTCGCTGGGCAGGAACTGACTGCCGTCGGCGAGGAAGTTGAGAATCGCGTTGGACTCCCACAGGCAGGTGCCGTCTTCCAGTTCCAGAACCGGAATCTTGCCGTTGGGGTTCTTTGCCAGGAAGGCCTCGGTCTGGGTATCGCCCCCGAGAATATCCACCGCCTGCCATTCATAAGGCAGCCCCAGCAGATTGAGCATCAACTTGATCTTGTAGCAGTTGCCCGAACGGTAATCGCCATAAACCTTGTACATGGCCCTCCCCTTAGGCTGCCTGTGCAGCCTGTGCTTGACGTATCACGGTGGCCAGCCGCTTGAGGCCTTCGTCCAGCCGCGCCGGATCGATATGGCTGAAATTCAACCGCAGATGCCCAGGGTTGCGTTCCGGATCGGCAAAGAACGGCTCACCGGGCATGAATGTGACGTCGTGCTCCAACGCCGACTTGAGCAAAGTGCGGGTATCCAGGGGCTGTTTCAAGCTCAGCCAGAAAAACAATCCGCCCTGGGGCACCTGCCAATCCGCCAGATCGGCGAAATGGGTGAGCAAGGCGCCCTGGAATTCATCCCGGCGCTGGCGATAGAAACTGCGCAACTGATCCAGGTGCGCCTGATACTGCTCGCTGCCGATCCACTGCATGGCCTGCCACTGGCCAACCCGATTGGTGTGCAGGTCCGCCGACTGCTTCAGCCGCAGCAGGTGCGGAAACAGGTCCGGGCTGGCAATCAGGTAACCCACCCGCAGGCCCGGCAACAGGGTTTTAGACACGGTGCCGGTGTAGATCCAACTGGCTTTTTCCAGGCGGCCGACAATAGGCGTGGCACTGCCACCATCGAACGTCAGCTCACGGTAGGGCTCGTCCTCGATCAGGGTCACGCCGAACTCGTCCAGCAAAGCCGCCACGGCATCACGCTTGGCTTCGCTGTAGCGCACCGCCGAGGGGTTCTGGAACGTCGGGATCAGGTAGATGAACGCCGGCCGGTGCTGCTCCAGGCGCGCACGCATCTGCACCAGGTCCGGCCCATCGGCCTGCAGCGGTACGGTCAGGCAGTCGGCGCCGAACAGCTGGAAAATCTGCAGGGCGGCCAGGTAGGTCGGCGCTTCCAGCATGATCTGGGTGCCCTTGTCGATGTACAGCTTGGCTGTCAGATCGAGGGTCTGCTGGGAACCACTGACCACCAGCACCTGGCTCGCCTCGCAAGGCACCCCGAGCTGGCGCGCCTGGGCCGCCAGGGCTTCACGCAATTGCGGCTCGCCTTCGCTCATGCCGTATTGGCCCATGGCCAACGGCATGTCCTGCCATTGCACCTTGGGCAGCATCACTTCGGCCGGCAGGCCCCCGGCGAACGACATCACTTCCGGGCGCTGGGCCGCAGCAAGGATTTCACGGATCAGAGAGCTTTTGAGACGCGATACACGTTCGGAGAAGGCCATGGAGATCACCGCTAGCGAAGGCTGAGGAAAATACGTCAAAATGCTTGACCGAAATTACGCCGACCTTTGCAGATACGTCAATATGCTTGACCTTAAAAACCAGGCTTCGCAACAAGCGGCCATGGAAGCTTTCTTTTTCGGCTATCAGGCGTTTACCGCCAAGGCCGACGAAATGCTCGAACGCCGGGGCCTGAGCCGGGTGCACCAGCGCATCGTGTTTTTCATCGCCCGCTATCCCGGGCTCAGCGTCAAGGAACTGCTCAATCTGCTGGGGGTGAGCAAGCAGGCATTGAACACACCGTTGCGCCAATTGATGGAAATGCACCTGGTGGACAGCGTCGCACCGGACAGCGACAAGCGTAAGCGCCTGTTGCAGTTGACCGCCGATGGCACAGGCTTCGAGCAATCCCTGCGCCGCGAGCAGGTCAAACTCCTGCAACGGGCCTTCAGCGAAGCTGGCGAGAGTGCGGTCAATGGCTGGCTGGCGGTGAACCAGGCGCTGGCCGGCAAACCCGTCGAAGACTGAGCCCCTGCGGGCGCCATTCATTGGTGCGCCGGCCCCGGCCTTGCCCCAAACCCTTGCACACCCCGGCGCAACGTCGGGGCCGCGATATAGCCATGTTCGCGGATTTTTCGCACACAACCCCAAAAACATTATTTGCTTTCTTTGTATACAAACGCATAATTCGCCCGACGAGTTCTTGACCCACAGGTCAACAAAACCCGCACGCCTTACCTGCCTCAAAGAGCCGCTGCCCACCCTTGCGTGTCCGGCTCTGGAAAAAACAATAAAACTCTTGAGGAGTACTCGCTGTGGAAAGCCGCAAATCCGAAGCCTCTACGCTCGATCTCTCGCCGTCGCTGAACAGCGGCTGGCTGGAGCGCATCTTCAAACTCAGGTTGCATGGCACCACGGTGAAGACCGAGTTGATTGCCGGTCTGACAACCTTCATCACCATGGCCTACATCATCTTCGTCAACCCCAACATCATGGCCGACGCCGGCATCGATCACGGCGCAGCCTTCGTCGCCACCTGCATCGCCGCCGCCCTGGGCTGCCTGTTGATGGGCCTGTACGCCAACTGGCCGGTGGGCCTCGCACCGGGCATGGGGCTCAACGCCTTCTTCACCTACACCGTGGTCGGCACCATGGGCTACCACTGGGAAACCGCCCTTGGCGCGGTGTTCATTTCCGGTGTGCTGTTCATGATCCTGACCCTGTCGCGGGTACGTGAATGGCTGCTCAACAGCATTCCGGTGAGCCTGCGGTTCGCCATGGGTGCCGGGGTCGGGCTGTTTCTCGGCCTGATCGGCCTGAAGACGGCCAACATCATCGTCGACAGCCCGGCCACCCTGATCAAGCTCGGCAACCTGCGAGACCCCGGCCCACTGCTGGCGGCCGTCTGCTTCTTGATGATCGCAGTGCTCAGCTATCACCGGGTCTTCGGCGCGATTCTCATCAGTATCATCGCCGTGACCCTGGCCGGCTGGGGCCTGGACCTGGTGCACTACAACGGGATCATGTCCACTCCGCCGAGCCTGGCGCCGACCTGGATGGCCATGGACATCGCCGGCGTGTTCAACGTCAGCATGATCAGCGTGGTCCTGGCGTTCCTCTTCGTGCACATGTTCGACACCGCCGGCACCCTGATGGGCGTGGCCCAGCGCGCCGGCCTGGTGAACGCCGATGGCAAGATCGAGAACCTTTCCCGCGCACTCAAGGCGGACAGTGCCTCCAGCGTGTTCGGTGCCGTGGTCGGTGTACCACCAGTCACCAGCTATGTGGAAAGTGCCGCCGGGGTCGCCGCTGGTGGCCGCACCGGGCTGACCGCGGTCACCGTGGGCGTGCTGTTCATTGCCGCAATGTTCTTCGCTCCCCTGGCAGGCATGATCCCCGCCTATGCCACCGCCGGCGCGCTGATCTATGTGGCGATGCTGATGATGGGCGGCATGGCCCACATCAACTGGGACGAGGCCACCGACAGCATTCCGGCCATCGTCACCGCGATCATGATGCCCCTGACCTTTTCCGTCGCCGATGGCATTGCCCTGGGCTTCATCACCTATGTGGTGCTGAAGGCCGGCACCGGCAAGTACAAGGAAATCTCCATCAGCCTGTATGTGCTGTGCGCGATTTTCATCGCCAAGTTCATTTTCCTCTAGGACGCCCTGCTCCACCCAGGCCCCATCCCGCTGGATGGGGCTTTTTCGTTGCCGATGATCGGCTGTGGCCAGCAGGTCCGGGGCGGTCACAGGGCCCTTTCGGCGGCGAGCCGGCTCCTGCGGGATCTAGTGGAGCCGATGACCAGTGAAGGCTTTATGCCAGACGAAAAAAAGCCCGCAGTGTGGGCGGGCAAGGACCAAAGAAGCTATTTGCGCAGGATTCTTGGGGGGAAAGTCCTAGCTTCCTCTGTAGGTCGAATAGCTGTAAGGCGAGATCAGTAGCGGTACGTGATAGTGGTCCTGCTCGGCGCTGATGCCGAACCGCAGTACCACCACATCCAGGAACGCCGGCTGCGGCAGTTGCACACCACGGGCACGGTAGTAGTCACCGGCATGGAAGTGCAGCTGGTACACCCCGGAACGGTAGTCATCACCCTGCAGCAGCGGCGCATCGCAACGGCCATCGCTGTTGGTCAGGGTGCTGGCGACCAATTCCAGCTGGGCCCCTTCCACTCGATACAGCTCGACCTTGATAGCGCTGCCAGGGCAGCCATGTGCGGCATCCAAAACGTGTGTAGTCAAACGTCCCATTGATTCTGCGTGCCTGGCGCCTTCAAGCGTTCAGGCCTCGCGCCTCCCGGAGTCAGTAATTGAAGGAGACCGCAGCGTTTCGACCGGTGAAAAGCTGCGGCGAGAGCAAGATTAAGACATTTTTCAAAAAAATTGTACACAATAATAATCGCAAATATTCCCGGCCCCGCGACCCTTCGAATGCATCAGCGGATTTGCCTGTACGCCATAGCGACAGACGACTTGTCATCCATTAGCTGACCATCCAGGCAAGTTTCTTGCAGGTGACAGCCATAGCGATGAAAGCGGAAAAATGCAAAAAATCAGGCTTACAAAGTGAAGACAAACTTGTATACAATAATTCCATCGCAGTGACGCCCACCTGGCTTTCCGGCTTCAGGTTCCGCCACGCCACCGTTATCACGAATAAGAAGGAAGACTGCAGTGAGCGCTGACTACCCTCGCGACCTGATCGGTTACGGCTCCAACCCTCCTCACCCTCACTGGCCGGGCAATGCCCGCGTCGCCCTGTCCTTCGTGCTCAATTACGAAGAGGGCGGCGAGCGCAACATCCTTCATGGCGACAAGGAATCGGAAGCCTTCCTCTCGGAAATGGTCTCGGCGCAACCGCTGCAGGGCGAGCGCAACATGAGCATGGAATCGCTGTACGAGTATGGCAGCCGTGCCGGCGTCTGGCGGATTCTCAAGCTGTTCAAGGAATTCGACATTCCACTGACCATCTTCGCCGTGGCCATGGCCGCCCAGCGTCACCCGGACGTGATCCGCGCCATGGTCGAAGCCGGCCACGAGATCTGCAGCCACGGCTACCGCTGGATCGACTACCAGTACATGGACGAGGCCCAGGAACGCGAGCACATGCTCGAAGCGATCCGCATCCTCACCGAAATCACCGGCGAACGCCCACTGGGCTGGTACACCGGCCGCACCGGCCCGAACACCCGGCGCCTGGTGATGGAGGAAGGCGGCTTCCTCTATGACTGCGACACCTACGACGACGACCTGCCCTACTGGGAACCCAACAACCCCACCGGCAAGCCGCACCTGGTGATCCCCTACACCCTGGACACCAACGACATGCGCTTTACCCAGGTGCAGGGCTTCAACAAGGGCGACGACTTCTTCCAGTACCTGAAGGACGCCTTCGACGTGCTCTACGCCGAAGGTGCCGAAGCGCCGAAGATGCTTTCCATCGGCCTGCACTGCCGCCTGATCGGCCGCCCGGCGCGCCTGGCCTCACTCAAGCGCTTCCTCGAATACGTCAAGGGCCACGAGCAGGTGTGGTTCAGCCGCCGGGTGGACATCGCCCGTCACTGGCAACAGACCCACCCTTACCAGGGAGCGGCGAAATGACTGCCTTCCAGAGCCTCAAGCCCTCGACCCTGAGCCGCGAAGATTTCGTCAAGGCCTTCGCCGACATCTACGAACACTCGCCGTGGGTTGCCGAAAAGGCCTACGAACTGGGGCTCGACGCCTCCGTCGACCAGATCGAGACCCTGCACCAGCGCATGAGCGACATCCTGTTGAGCGCCGATCACGCCAGCCAGCTGGCACTGATCAACGCTCACCCGGACCTGGCCGGCAAAGCCGCCGTCCAGGGCCAGTTGACCGAAGCCAGTACCAATGAGCAGGCCGGCGCTGGCATTCACCAATGCACCGCCGAAGAGTTCCAGCGCTTCACCGAGCTCAACGACGCCTACAAGGCCAAGTTCAAGTTTCCCTTCATCATGGCGGTGAAGGGCAGCAATCGGCACCAGATCCTCGCCGCATTCGAAACCCGCATCCACAACTCGGTGGACACCGAGTTCAAATGCGCACTGGCAGAAATCAACAAGATCGCCCTGTTCCGCTTGCTGACCCTGTAGCGATTGCCCGCCTGGCCCGAGAAAGCACCTGCATCGATGCATTTCCCAGGGCCTCGCGAGCACCCCGGCCACTGAATTCAAGGCAGACAAGAAGAATGAAAACCAACGCCGTAGCTTTCGAGAAGTTCGTCAACCTGGCCGATGCCCGGCTGGGGACCAAGATCATCTCGGTCACCGATGACTGGTTCGCCGACGCCAACCGCCTGTTCCAACCGACTCCGGCGGTGTGGAAGGAAGGCGTATTCGATGACAACGGCAAGTGGATGGATGGCTGGGAATCACGCCGCAAGCGCTTCGAAGGCTACGACACTGCGGTCATCCGCCTCGGCGTGGCCGGCTCGATCAAGGGCGTGGACATCGACACTTCATTCTTCACCGGCAACTTCCCGCCCTCGGCCTCCCTGGAAGCCTGCTTCCTGGCCGCAGGCGAACCGGATGAAAACACCCAGTGGACCGAAGTGCTGTCGGCGGTGGAGTTGCAGGGCAACAGCCACCACTACCACGAGATCCACAACCACCAGCCGTTCAGCCACCTGCGCTTCAACATCTACCCCGATGGCGGCGTAGCACGGCTGCGGGTCTACGGCATTCCCTACCGCGACTGGTCGGCCATCGGCGACGACGAACAGGTCGACCTGGCTGCCGCCCTCAACGGCGGCCGCGCCCTGGCCTGCTCCGACGAGCACTTCGGGCGCATGGGCAACCTCCTCAACCCCGGCCGCGGCATCAACATGGGTGACGGTTGGGAAACCGCCCGGCGCCGTACTCCCGGCAACGACTGGGTGATCATCGCCCTGGGCCATGCCGGTGAAATCGAAAAGATCATCGTCGACACCCTGCACTTCAAGGGCAACTACCCGGACAGCTGTTCGATCCAGGGCGCCTTCGTCAAGGGTGGCACCGACAGCCAGATCGAAACCCAGAGCCTGTTCTGGCGTGAACTGCTACCCAGCCAGAAGTTGGAAATGCACGCCGAACACAGTTTCGTCGAACAGATCAGGGCACTGGGGGCTATTACCCACGTGCGCCTGAATGTATTCCCGGACGGTGGCGTCAGCCGCCTGCGACTGCTGGGCAAGGTCAAAAAATAAAGGGTCGCGCAGCGCGCGGGCGACCGGTTTGCCCGCAGTAGCCACGGACCAGACAACAACGAACTCGAGATAAGAAGAACAGCATGCGCACATTAGTGATTGAGCCCCTGAGCAAAGAAGCCTTCGCCCCTTTCGGTGACGTAATCGAGACCGACGGCAGCGATCACTTCATGATCAACAACGGTTCGACCATGCGCTTCCACCGCCTGGCAACGGTCGAGACCGCTCAGCCGGAAGACCAGGCCATCATCAGCATCTTCCGCGCCGACGCGCTGGACATGCCGCTGACCATCCGCATGCTGGAACGCCATCCGCTGGGCAGCCAGGCTTTCATCCCGCTGCTCGGCAATCCCTTTCTGATCGTGGTCGCGCCACTTGGCGATGAACCTGTATCGGGCTTGGTCCGTGCCTTTGTCAGTAATGGCAGGCAGGGCATTAATTACCATCGCGGCGTCTGGCACCACCCGGTGCTGACGATCGAAAAGCGGGATGACTTCCTGGTGGTTGATCGCAGTGGCACTGGCAATAACTGCG
>Ga0308159_1000807_pt1 | contig 56958 bp, 46 predicted proteins | sample PhyCR1_FD_201040 | JGI IMG/M metagenome (GOLD analysis project Ga0308159, IMG submission 201040) | Phyllosphere microbial communities from UC Gill Tract Community Farm, Albany, California, United States - DLSLC.R1 | ecosystem: Host-associated > Plants > Phyllosphere > Unclassified | place: USA...
ACTACCTGATCCCGACCCCCTTCGATTCGCGCCTGATCCTCAAGATCGCCCCGGCCGTGGCCAAGGCTGCCGCCGAGTCCGGCGTGGCGACCCGTCCCATCAAGGACTACGCCGCCTACCGCGAAGAGCTGACCCGCTTCATCTACCAGACCGGCATGTTCATGCAGCCCGTCTTCAACACCGCCAAGGTGGCCGCGCAGCGCGTGGTCTATGCCGACGGTGAAGACGAGCGCGTCCTGCGCGCAGTGCAGTTCGTGGCCGACGAAGGCCTGGCCGCACCCATCCTGGTCGGCCGTGCGGACGCCATCGAAGCCGGCATCAAGAAGGCTGGCCTGCGCCTGAAGATCGGCCAGAACGTGCAAGTCATCAACCCTGCCAGCGATGCCCGCGTGGCCGCCTACGCCGCGCAATACCAGGGCGGCAGCGAAGCCGACGTGCGTGCCAGCGGCAGCCTGCTGGCCGCGCTGATGGTCAAGGCCGGCGACGCCGATGCCATGCTGTGCGGCCTGGACGGCAACTACGACGGCCACCTGGCGCATGTGGAAAAGGTCATCGGCCTGAAGGACGGCGCCCAGGAATTCGCGGCATTGAACGCCGTGCTGCTGCCGGACCAGACCCTCTTCATCACCGATACCTACGTCAACGACACCCCGGACGCCGAGCAACTGGCGCGCATCGCCAAGGCCGCCGCCGAAGAAGTGGCGCGCTTCGGTGTGCCGCCCAAGGTAGCCTTCCTGTCGCACTCCAACCATGGCAGCTCCTCGCGCCCGTCGGCCCGCAAGATGGCGCAGGCGCATGAAGCCTTCAGGAAGCTGGCCCCGGAAGTGGAATCGGCCGGTGAACTGCACGGCGATGCCGCCCTGTCGGAAAAGATCCGCAACAACGTCGGCCTGGCCGACAGCGGTCTCACCGGCGCGGCCAATGTGCTGGTCTGCCCCAACCTGGATGCCGCCAACATCCTCTTCAACGTCTTGAAGACCAGCAGCGGCCAGGGCACCACCATCGGCCCCATCCTGCTGGGTGCGGCCGCCCCGGTGCATGTGCTGACCCCGTCGAGCACCGTGCGTCGCGTCATCAACATGACCGCGCTGGCAGCGGCCAAGGCACAGGACGGCAAGTCCAAGGCCTGAGCCAGGCCCTAAGCAAGCAGCCAGAAAAGACCGGGTTCGCCCGGTCTTTTTTTTCGTCCCTCGCCAGCCTATGCCGCGACCGACGGGAACGGGCTGCAAATCGATATCAAATCGCGCATTGCCCGAAAGAATAATTTCATTGGATGGAAGGCTTGCCGCTGATTACTATCGTTGGCGATTCAGCCATGCGACCATCGAACAAGCAAACGCCGGCAGCACAGGGAGGCCGGCGGCAAGAAGAGAGACAGGATGGGCAGGAAGCAGACGCTTCGTGACGGCATGACAGCATGACATCACCAGCACTTCATTGCTCGCCGCGACCGCCCAGCCGGGCCGGCCGCCGCTCCTGGCTTCTCGCGCCCGCACGCCCGCACGCCAAACGGGCGGCTCCGCTTCGATCGCATCGCCTGGGTCCGATACCAACAACGATAGCAATCGAATGCGAGGAAGACATGATCTGGTTCTACAACCTCAACATCGCCAGGAAGCTGGCCCTGTCCTTTGCCGTGGTGATCGCACTGACCCTGCTGCAGGGCCTGTTCGCCATCAAGGAGCTCAAGCAGGTCAACAACGCTTCCGGCGAGATCGTCACCAAATGGATGCCGACCATGGATGCTGCGCGCGAGCTGCAGGGCTCGCTGCCGCCGCTGCGCCTGACCGAACTGGAACTGGTCACCGCCGTCACCCCGCAGGAGCGCGCCGCCGCCAACCAGGCCATCAAGACGCGCCTGGAGGCCCTGGCCAAGCAACGCGCCGTCTTCGAACAACGTATGTCCGAGCCGCAGGAAAAGGAGCAGTACGCCCAGTTCGGCAAGAACCTGGCCGCTTACATCAAGGTCGATGAGCAACTGGCCGAGATGGCGGCCAACCAGCAATACGACGAGACCCGCGTCCTCTTCAAGGGCGAATCTGCGCGGCTCTATGGCGCCATGGTCGGTAATCTGGACGCCATCGTGAAGATCAACGCCAGCGGCAGCGCCCGGGCCGACGAAGAAGCCACCGGTGTATTCCGTGGCGCCCAGCGCTGGATCGGCGGGCTGTTGCTGGCGACCATGGCGATCGGTTCGCTGCTGGCCTTTGTGGTCGCCGCCAATGTGGCGCGCCCACTCAAGGAAGCGGTGGAGATCGCCCAGCGCGTGGCGCGCGGCGACCTGACCCTGCGTATCCGCCCGGCCGGGCGCGACGAGACCGGCCGCCTGATGGAGGCCCTGCGCGCCATGAATGAAAGCCTGCGCGACATCGTCAACGAGGTGCGCCAGGGTACCGATACCATCGCCACCGCCTCCAACGAAATTGCCCGCGGCAACCTGGACCTGTCCAACCGCACCGAGCAGCAGGCAGGTTCCCTGGAGGAGACCGCCTCGGCCATGGAGCAGCTCACCTCCACCGTGACCCAGAACGCCGACAACGCACGCCAGGCCAACCAGCTGGCAGCCACTGCCTCGGACATCGCCAGCCAGGGCGGCGAGGTGGTGGGCCAGGTGGTGCAGACCATGGAAGGCATCACCGAAAGCTCGCGCCGCATCGCCGACATCATCAGCGTGATCGACGGCATCGCCTTCCAGACCAACATCCTGGCCCTGAACGCGGCGGTGGAAGCCGCCCGGGCCGGCGAACAGGGCCGCGGCTTCGCGGTGGTGGCCTCGGAGGTGCGCTCACTGGCCCAGCGTTCGGCCGGAGCAGCCAAGGAGATCAAGGAACTGATCGACGATTCGGTGCAGAAGGTCAGCGCCGGCAGCGCCCTGGTGGAACGCGCCGGCAGCACCATGAACGAGGTGGTCGCCAGCGTGCGGCGCGTGACCGACGTGGTGGCCGAGATCAGCGCCGCCACCCAGGAACAGAGCGGCGGCATCAATGAAGTGAACCTGGCCATCACGCAGATGGACGAGACCACCCAGCAGAACGCCGCCCTGGTGGAACAAGCGGCAGCCGCCGCCGATTCACTCAAGGGCCAGGCCGGCAACCTCGCTGCGGTGGTGGGCAAGTTCAAGCTGGACTAGGGCCTCATCCCTACGGCAGATGGACGGGAAGCAGGCGGGAGCCGGCCTCCTGGCGCCCATCCCTGAGCACGTAATCGACTTCGCTGGCGCCGATGCCCAGGTCATTGAGTTCGCGGGCCTCCATGCCCCGGATCTCAACGACCGCGGCGCCGCGTGATCTGCTGTAGTCCCCGAGTACGCGGGCAAGGACCTGGCTGACGATAGGCCACATGGACTTCTCCCTGGTTGAATGCGCACATGATCAGGCAATCCAGGCTATTGGTAAAATTGAGTTTGATGACATCTATTATCAGGAAACCTGATGCGAGAACTCAGCCTGGACCAGTTGCGCACACTGGTCAACATCGTCGACCTGGGGACCTTTTCGGCCGCCGCCAATGCGCTGCACCTGGCCCAGCCCACCATCAGCCTGCATGTCAGCGATCTTGAGGCGCGCCTGGGCGGTGCCCTGCTCATGCGTGGCAGTCGCCGGGTACAGGCCACGGCCCTGGGCGCACTGGTGATCGAACGGGCCAGGCGCCTGTTGCGCGATGCCGACGATCTGCTGGAGGTGGCTAGAAAACACGTGGAAGGCAAGGTCGGCCGGGTGCGACTGGGGACGTCGACGGGGGTGGTGGTCAACCTGCTGCCGCGCGTATTGCGCAAGCTGGAAAGCAGCTTTCCCGGCATCGATGTGGAGGTCAACATCCTGGGCTCGAACGAGACCATGGCGCGCCTGCAGGAAGGCACGCTCGACATCGGCCTGGTGGCCACCCCCATCCAGTCTTCCAAGGACATCCTGATCACGCACTGGCGCAGTGACCGCATGATGGCCTTCCTGCCGGCCACATGGAAATCACCGGCTGCCATCAAGCCGGGCTGGCTGGTGGACAAGCCAATGATCTTCAACGATGCGACCACGCAGATGTATCGCCTGACCATGGCCTGGTTCGCCGAGGCCGGGGAAAACCCGCGCGCGCGTATCGAACTCAACTACAACGAAGCCATGAAGAGCCTGGTCTCGGCCGGCTACGGCGCCGCCGTCCTGCCGCTGGAACAGCCGCTGGCCGCCGAGCTGGAGCGCCACAAGGATATCCGCATCGTTCCCCTCTCCCCGGTGCTCAAGCGCCACATCGGCGTGGCGCATCGTGCCCTGCCCGGCCTGGACAAGGCGACGGCCAACGTGCTGGAGACGATACGGCAGTTCGAGCAGGCCTGAACCGGGGTCTCCCCTGCCAGCCCGTCTTTCGGAGGCACGCGCAGGCTCATTAACGACCGTTTAATGCTGGATTCAATGAGCATTAAGCACAGCCCCGGGTGCATCTCCTATAGTCAGCACTCCTTCACGTGCAATCTTCAGGAGTTCCCCATGAGCCTGGCATCCCTGCCCACGCCCACCGCCTTGATCGACATCACCCGCATGGAGCGCAACATCGCCCGCATGCAGCAGCGCATGGATGCGCTGGGCGTGCGCTTCCGCCCCCACGTCAAGACCACCAAGTGCCAGCAGGTCGTGCAGGCGCAATTGCAGGCCGGGGCAAGCGGCATCACCGTCTCCACCCTGAAGGAGGCCGAGCAGTTCTTTGCTGCCGGCATCGGCGACATCGTCTATGCGGTAGGCATGGCGCCCACCAAGCTGGACCAGGCGTGGGCCCTGCGTCGCCAGGGCTGCGATCTCAAGATCGTGGCCGACAGCGTGGTCTGTGCCGAGGCCATCGTGGCCTTCGGACGGGCGCACGATGCATCGTTTGAAGTCTGGATCGAAATCGACGTCGATGGCCATCGCTCCGGCATCGCCCCGGACGATGCCGTCCTGCTGGCCGTGGGATCGATACTGCACGCAGGCGGCATGCGCCTGGGCGGGGTATTGGCCCACGCCGGCTCCAGCTACGACCATGACAACGATGCCGCCCTCGTCGCCGTGGCCGAACAGGAACGCGCCGGCTGCGTACGCGCCGCCGAACGCCTGCGCGCCGCCGGCCTGCCGTGCGAGGTGGTCAGCATCGGGTCCACCCCGACCGCCCTGCGCGCGGAACAGTTGCGTGGTGTCACCGAGGTGCGGGCCGGGGTCTATGCCATGTTCGATCTGGTGATGTACAACGTGGGCGTCAATACGCTCGATGACATCGCGCTGAGCGTGCTGACCACCGTGATCGGCCACCAGCCCGAGAAAGGCTGGGCCATCGTCGATGCCGGATGGATGGCCATGAGCCGCGACCGGGGTACCCAAGGGCGCCGCCAGGATTTCGGCTATGGCCAGGTCTGCACCGAGGATGGCCAGGTGCTGCAAGGCTACCTGATGAGCGGTGCCAACCAGGAGCACGGCATCCTCTCGCGCCAGGGCAGCCCGGATAGCCAGATCGCACAGCACCTGCCGATCGGGACGCGCCTGCGCATCCTGCCCAACCACGCCTGCGCCACCGGTGCGCAGTACCCGCACTATCAGGCCATCGCCGCCGACGGCAGCGTGACGACCTGGCCGCGCTTCAACGGCTGGTAGGCGCCGCGCCGTTCAGGCCGCTGCCGAAATAGGATTGCGCCAGCGCCACCCAGTAGCGCACGCCCTCTTCGATGATGTCATCGTTGAAGTCGTAGTGCGGGTGGTGCAGCGAATGGGAGCTGCGGTCCTGCGGCGCATTGCCGATCAGGACATAGGTCCCCGGCCGCTCTTCCAGCATGAAACCGAAATCCTCCGAGGTCATGTTGGCGGGGATGCCGGTGCGGATGCGCGCATCGCCGAAGGTCGTGCGGATCACCCGTTCACAGAACTCGGTCTCGGCCGGTGTATTGATGGTGGCCGGGTAGTACTGGAAGAATTCCACCTCGACCTGCGCGCCATAGGCGTCGGCCAGCGCATGACACATGCGGCGGATGTCTTCCTGCAACTTCTGCTGCAGGGTCGATGAGAGCGTGCGGATGGTGCCACGCAGCTCGGCGCGGTCGGGAATCACGTTGTCGGTATCACCCGCATGGAACATGCACACCGAGATCACGGCCGGATCGACCGGGTCCTTGTGACGGGCGGCGATGGTCTGGCACTGCAAGACCATGGAGCAGGCCAGCGGAATCGGGTCCAGCCCGAGATGCGGCTGGGCCGCGTGCGCCCCCTTGCCGGTGATGGTGATCTTCAGGCGCGAGCCGGCGGCCATGATGGGACCGGTGCGCAGGCCGAACTGTCCGGCCGGCAGGCCCGGCCAGTTGTGCATGCCGAACACGGCCTCGGTCGGGAACTGTTCGAAGAGGCCATCCTCGATCATCTTGCGCGCCCCCGCCCCACCCTCCTCCCCCGGCTGGAACACGAAGTGCACGCTGCCCGCCAGCGTCGGCATCTGCCTCAGTACGCGGGCCGCACCCAGCAGCATGACGGTATGGCCGTCATGGCCGCAGGCATGCATGACGCCGTGCGAGCAGGAAGCATGGGCGAAGTCATTGGCCTCGGTGATGGGCAGGGCGTCCAGGTCGGCGCGCAGCACGATGCCGCGCTGCGGGTCGCTGCCCGGCAGGCTGGCCACCACGCCGGTGCCACCCAGGCCACGGGTGACGGCATAGCCCAGTGACGCCAGTTCCCGCACGACGACGTCGGCGGTGCGATGTTCCTCGAAGCGCAGTTCGGGATGCGCATGCAGGTCGCGGCGCAGGCCGGCCCAGTGGGCCAGATGCGGCTGCAGGCTGTCGTGCTGATGGGGGGTGTGTTCCATGATGCGGCTCTGTCTCCGGTTCGGCAGGCAATCAGGCGTAATAGCCCAGGATCGATTTCACTTCCATGTACTCTTCCATGCCCTCGACGCCGTACTCGCGGCCGTTGCCGGACTGCTTGTAGCCGCCGAAAGGCGCCTGCGGGTCCCAGGCCGGGTAGTTCAGGTGGACCTGGCCGGACTGGATGAGGGCCGCCACGGCGCGTACCTGGTCCTTGTCGGTCCCCTGCACATGGGCACCCAGGCCATAGACGCTGTCGTTGGCGATGGCGATGGCTTCTTCCACGCTGTCGTAGGGCAGGATGGCCAGGACCGGGCCGAAGATTTCCTCCTGCGCGATCACCATGTCGGTATGCACGTCCGAGAAGATCGTGGGCCGCGCATAGTAGCCCTGCTCCAGCCCCTGGGGGCGTCCGGGACCGCCGGCCAGCAGCCGGGCGCCGTCCTGCAGGCCGGCTTCGATCATCTGCTGCACGCGCAGGAACTGGGCGCGATTGGCCAGCGGGCCATGGGTGGTGGCCTCCTGCCACGGATCGCCCACCTGCATCTGCGCCAGCGCTGCCAGCGCCAGGGCATGCACACGATCCAGCGCCACGCGGGGCACGATCAGCCGCGTGGGCGCGCTGCAGGACTGGCCCATGTTGCGCAGGGCGGCCGCCACCCCGGGCGGGATGGCGCGCTCCAGGTCGGCATCCGGCAGCACCAGGTTGGGCGATTTCCCACCCAGCTCCTGGGCCACGCGCTTGACGGTGGTCGCGGCCGCCTGCGCCACCAGCACGCCGGCACGGGTGGAGCCGGTGATGGAAATCATGTCCACCTGGGGATGCACGGACAGGGCCGCGCCGACCTCGGCGCCGGTGCCATTGACCAGGTTGAAGACCCCGGCCGGCACCCCGGCCTCATGCACGATCTCGGCGAACAGCAGCGCCGACAGCGGCGACAGTTCGCTGGGCTTGAGTACTACCGTGCAACCGGCCGCCAGGGCCGGGCCGACCTTGGCGGTGATCTGGTAGATCGGCCAGTTCCAGGGCGTGATCAGGGCACACACGCCGATGGGCTCGCGCACGATGGCAGTGGTGCCGCGTGGGCGGATAAAGGGGTAGTCGGCCAGGTTGTCGCGGGCCACGCGCAGGTGCTCGGCCGCCAGCGGCACGTGGGCGTTGCGGGCATAGCTGATGGGCGCGCCCATTTCCAGCGTGAGCGCCTGGGCGAACAGTTCGCTGCGTTCCAGCAGCAAGGCATGCACGCGGCCCAGCAAGGCGGCGCGCTCAGCCGGCGAAGTCGCGGCCCAGGCCGGGAAGGCCCGTCGTGCGGCCTGCACCGCGTGGTCCACATCGGCAGCATTGCCCAGCGCGATCTCGCCGACCGCCGCTTCGGTGGCCGGGGCGATGACGCTGGCGCATTCGCTGCCTTGCGGGCGCACCCAGGCACCATCGATATAGAAATGCGCCAGCCGGGCGGTGCGGCCCAGGTGGTCCAGCGGAAGTGAGGCAGAAGCGTGGAGGGTCATGTCGGGATGTCCTTGGGTTGGGGGCGGTCCTGATCGCAAAGCCAGGTGTTCACAGCAGCGCGGTCGCCTCGACCTCGATCTGCAGACCGAAATGCAGGGCCGGTACCGGTACGACCGCGCGTGCCGGACGGGCAGCGCCGGCCCAGGCCGCATAGATCTGGTTGAACAGGGGCCAGTGCGCCACGTCGGTGAGGTAGATGCGCACCTGCAGAAGCTTGCCGATCTCGCTGCCGCCACCGGTGAGGGCGGTCTCGACATTGGCCAGCACCTGCCGTGCCTGGACTTCGAAGGACGCCTCGGTGAGCTTGTGGCCGCTGGCATCGATGGGCAGTTGGCCGGAGATGAACAACATGCCGTTGCCGCTGGCGACATGGCTGTAGTGGCCGCCGGGCGTGGCCAGGCCGACCGGGTTGAGGGTGACCGGGTAGCGGTGGGGATCGGTGTCGTGATTCATGAGGTCCATTGATCGAAGTGAAAAGTCAGAAAACAGATAAGAAACCGGAAAGCAAAACGCTATGCGATCGCAGTTTCCCTGGATGGACTGTAGCCAGATGGCGCTCATCCATGTTTAATATCCGTTCAATTCACCATTAAGAGGTCTTTAATGCTGCAACTCGATGACATGCAACTGCTGCGCGCCCTTGGCGCGTCGTCTTCGCTGGCCGCCGCCGCTCGCCTGCTGGATCTGACGCCGCCTGCCGTCACGGTGCGCCTGCAGCGCATCGAGGACCGCATCGGCGTGCGCGTGGCACACCGCGCTGCGCGAGGCATCGCTCTGACCGACGAAGGCCAGCGCCTGGTGCAGGAGTCCATGGACATCCTGGAGCGCATCGAATCGCTCACCGCCAGCATCTCGCGCGAGGCCGACCGCGGCGGGTCCATTGGCGAGACCCAGATCAGCGGATCGCTGCGGGTGGTGGCCCCGTTCGGCTTCGGGCGCCGCCATGTGGCACCGCTGGTACGCGATCTGCAGCGCAGCCACCCGCAGCTGGCGATTTCCCTGCTGCTGGCCGAGAGTCCCCTGTCGGCCGCCACCGGCGCCGATGCCGTGATCTCCATCGGGCGCGTCAAGGACTCTTCGTGGGTCGGGCATTTCCTGGCGCCCAACGAACGCTTCCTGTGCGCCGCACCGACGCTGGCACGACGCATGCAGCGCCTGAAACATCCGTCCGAACTGGCCGAGTATCCCTATGTCTGCCTGCGCGAGAACGACGACGACGTCAGCCGCCTGCGCTTCACTCCCGTGGACCGTGCCGGAGGGCGTACCGGCAAGGCCCTGACGGTCAAGCTCAAGGGCATGCTCTCGTCCAATGACGGCACCATCACCCGCGACTGGGCGCTCGACGGCGAAGGCTTCGTGGCGCGTTCCGAATGGGATTGCGCCCATCTGGTGGCCGAGGGCCGCCTTGCCCGCATCCTGCCCGGCTGGCAGCTGGAGCCGGCCCCCGTCATGGCGCTGCTGCCGGGTCGCGAGGGCTTGACCACGCGCCAGCGGGTCTTCCTGGAAGCGGCCCGGCGCGCCTTCGATCCGGTTCCCTGGCGTCGCTGACAAGAGCCGCCGGAGGCCACGTCAGAAGTCCGCCACCTTGCCCCAGGACGAATCGTTGAAGCGATTCGGGTGATAGGGGCGCGGATCGACGATGGGCGTAACGCCACTGGCCAGGTCCGCGATCAGGTGCCCGGCGCCCGGTCCGATGCCGAAACCGTGGCCGGAGAAGCCGGCCGCCAGGATCAGCCCCGGGGTCTGCGGCAATTCGCCGATGCCTGGCACGCCGTCGGGCGTGCTATCCACATAGCCGGCCCAGGTATGGGTGACGCGGGCCTCTGCCAGCTCGGGCAGCAGTTCGATGGCGCGGCGATGGGTGGCACGGATGGACACCGGATCGGCCGGCGCATCCAGGATGCGCATGTGTTCCATCGGCGTGGGCGCATCCAGGCGCCAGCGCGACAGGCTCTCGTGACCACTGCGCCAGGCCTGCAGGCCACCCGGCGACAGATTGCGCCAGCGCTTGGCGAACATCGGCAGGAATTGCGGCGAAAAGCGCAGGAACTGCAAGGTCGGATCGACCCGCGCCCGACCGCTGATGGCCAGTGCATAAGAGCCGTCGCTGCGCCGCGTGACCGCCACACCCGAGGTGTACAGCGCGCCCGGCAAGGGCTCGTTGGTCGGCGCCACACTCATGATGGACTGCCGCACCGAGGCCTGCGGAAAACGGATGCCCAGCTGGTGGCAGAACGATGACGCCCAGGCGCCGCCGGCCAGGATGGCGGTGCGGGTCTTGATGACGCCGGCTTCGGTGATCACGCCGGAGACGCGTCCACCTTCGGTTTCGATACCACGCGCCGCGCATTGCTGGATCACGTGGCCGCCCAGCTTCATCACCGCGCGCGCCACCGCCGGTGCTGCCTTGCCCGGATCGGCAGTGCCGTCGGTGGGCGAGAACACCCCGCCCTTCCAGGGACGTCGGGTGGCGTGCCCACGTTCGGCGGCCTGTTTGCTGTCGAGCATATAGGTGGTCACGCCGGCGCTCTTGGCGAACTTGCCCCAGGTGGCCCAGCGATTGATTTCCTCGTCATCGTTGGACAGGTAGAGCAGGCCGCAGCGGGTGAAACCCGTGTCTTCGCCGCTCTCGGCGGCGAACTGCTCCCACAGGTCGATACTCTTGGTCGCCATGGGCAGCTCGCGGGCATCGCGGTTCTGCTGCCGGCACCAGCCCCAGTTGCGGCTGGACTGCTCGGCACCGATGCGCCCCTTTTCGACCACGGCCACCGAGATGCCGCGCTTGGCCAGGTAGTAGGCGGTGAAGATGCCGATGATGCCACCACCGATGATGACCACATCGGCCGCAGCAGGCGGCGTGGTCGGGCTCTGGACTTGGACGAGTGGGGGCGACATCTTACTTTCCCTCCCCGGCCGGCACGGTCTGGACCACATAGAACTTGGCCACGCGCTCGCTGCTCTCCCAGCCGATGGACGCACCCTGCGGCACGAACACGGCATCGCCCCGCTCCACCGCCACCACGCCGCCATCGGGCTCGGCGAAGCGCACCCCGCCATCGAGGATGTGCATGAATTCATTGACCGGATGGGCGCGCACGATACGGTGGTAAGGGGTGGAATCCCAGGTGCCGATCTTGGCGTGGATGGAGGTTTCATCGACCACGTTGTCGCTGCGGCATTGCGGGACCGGCCCCAGCAGGATTTCCTTGGGCAGGGAATTGGCCGAGGGCTTGAAGTCGGCCTCGGCCACCAGCGGGAACACGCCCGGCTGCACCGGTTGCGGGCAATCGGCGGCGCAGAACACCACCAGCGTCGGCACCGGGGCCGATACCCGCAGCGCGGCACCGGTGGTGAGCACCACACCGCTGTCGGGCTTGAGCACCAGCGGCGCGGCGCCCTCGGTCTCGACATGCAGTTCACCCTGCACCACCACCAGGGTTTCCTGGTGCGGGAAACGGGCGATATCGATTGCCAACGCGCCATCCAGGCGCAGCCGTCCGGCGCTCATGCCGCCGTTGCCCTGCCAGGCGATTTCACGCGAAGCGGCAAAGGGGTCGGCCTGACCCAGCGCGGCCGGGCGGAACGGGGTGGACAAGGGGGCGCCAGAGGCACGGTACAACACCAACGCTGCAGACATTTCTTCTCCTATGGGATGGCCAATGGACTTGGCCTTGAATTCGAATACCGGTGCCGGGATCAGACCGTCACGCCTTCCACCGGCAGCAGCGGCGCCTGCGCCTGCTGCAGGTCGGCGTCGGAGCGATGGCACAGGATCTCGCCGCCATGTTCCATGTTGCGGCGACGCGGCGGCACCACGTTACAGACACCATCCACCCGCAGCGAACAGCGCGGCAGGAAGGCACAGATCTCAGGCGACGGGTCGGCCGCGCCGATGGGCGGCAGCTTGTGCTGGCCGGCCCCGGCCACCTGTTCCAGCCAGCCCTGCTGCATGGCCGGGACCGACGACAGCAGGAGGTGCGAATACGGGTGGTAAGGCGGCGCCATCATCGCCTCGCGCGGGCGGTTGGCCACCATGCGACCGGCATAGAGCACCACGATGTCGTCACAGATGGCGCGCACCGTGCTGATGTCGTGGCTGATGAACATGTAGGACACCTGCAGCTCGCGCCGCAGCTCGGCCAGCAATTCCAGGATGGCGGCAGCCACCACCGTATCCAGGGCCGAGGTCACCTCGTCGCACAGGATCAGGTCGGGCTTGGCGGCCAGGGCGCGGGCCAGGTTCACGCGCTGCTTCTGGCCGCCGGAGAGTTCGGCCGGCAGACGGTCGATCACGCTGGAGGGCAGTTTGACCAGGTCCAGCAGTTCGGCCGTGCGACGCCGCATGGCATCGCCCTTGAGGCCGTGATAGAAGGCCAGCGGACGGTTCAGGATGCGGCCGATGCTGTGGGCCGGGTTGAGCGCGGTGTCGGCGTTCTGGAACACGATCTGCACCCGCCGGAACTGTTCGCGGGTGCGCCCCTCCAGGGTCGGCGAGAGGTTCTGGCCATCGAGCTGGATGCTGCCGCGCGCCGGGGCGATCATGCCGGCCACCGCGCGTGCCAGGGTGGTCTTGCCGGAGCCGGATTCGCCGATGATGCCCACCGTGCTGCCGCGCTGGATGGTGAGGTTGATGTCGTCCAGGATGCGCACGCCAGGCAGGCCCAGGCGGTCCGGGGCGCCGTAGCCGGCCACCAGGCCGCTGATGCGCAAGAGCGGCGCCCTGACCTCGGCCGGCATGCTGGCCGGCAGCACTTCACGTAGCTGCGCCACCCGCGTGGCCGGGGAGACGGCTGCGATCAGGCTCTGGGTATAGCTGTCGGCGGGTTCATGCAGCACCTGGCCGGTGCTGCCCATTTCGCGTACGGCGCCATCGCGCAGCACGATGATGCGGTCGGCCATCTGCGCCACCACGGCCAGGTCGTGCGAGACATAGACGGCGGTGGTGCCAAGTTCCTTGACCACCTTCTTGAAGGCGCGCAGCACCTCGATCTGGGTGGTCACGTCCAGGGCCGTGGTGGGTTCGTCCAGGATCACCAGTTCCGGGTCGGTGATCAGGGCCATGGCCGCCATCACGCGCTGCAGCTGGCCCCCGGAGACCTGGTGCGGATAACGGTCGCCGATGCTCTCGGGTTTCGGCAATGCCAGCGCGCGGAACAGCTCGACCGCCTTGGCGCGGGCGCTGGCCTTGTCCATCACGCCATGTTGCAGGGCACTTTCGATGACCTGATCCATCAAGGTACGCGCCGGGTTGAAGGCCGCCGCCGCACTCTGGGCGATATAGGCCACATGATGGCCACGCATGGCCAGCAGCGCCTTTTCATCCATCTGGTCGATCTGGCGCTGGCCGATGCGGATCTGGCCGCCGGCGATCTGGCAACCGCTACGGGCATAGCCCAGCAGCGAGAGGGCGATGGTGGTCTTGCCGGAGCCGGACTCGCCGATCAGTGCCAGCACTTCGCCACGCGCCACGGTGAAATCGACGTTCTTGACGATTTCCACCGAGCTGCCATCGTCCTTGCGGGCGGTGACCCGCAGGCCCTGCACGTCGACCAGGGGCTGACCGGTCGGGGAGGCAGGCGTGCTGCCCTTCTTGCCGAGGAAAGTATCAAACTGCTTCACAGGCTTACTCCTTGGCAGCGCGCTTGCCGCGCAGGTTGTCGATCAGCAGGTTCACGCCGATGGTGAGCGAGGCAATGGCCAGCGCCGGCATGATCACCGCCAGGGCACCCTCGCCCAGGCCGGAAATGTTTTCCCGCACCAGCGAGCCCCAGTCGGCATCCGGCGGCTGCACGCCCAGCGAGAGGAAGCTCAGGCCCGACAGCAGCAGCACCACGTAGACGAAGCGCAGACCGAAGTCGGCCAGCACCGGGCGGATCATGTTGGGCAGCATTTCGGTGGTCATGATGTACCACACGCCCTCGCCCCGGGCACGCGCAGCCTGTACGTATTCCATGGCCTGCACGTTGACCGCCAGCGAACGGGCGATGCGGTAGGCGCCGGGCATGTAGGTGATGGCCGCAGTGACTACCAGCAGCAGCATGGAAGAGCCGAAGGTGGCCACCATCATCAGCGCGAACATCTTGCTGGGGATCGAGATCAGGGCATCCAGGGCGCGACTGATGACGGCATCGCGCCAGCCACCGGAGAAGGCCGCAAACAGCGCCACGGCCGTGCCGGTGGCGCTGGCCAGTACGGTCGCCGCCAGCGCCAGGCCGATGGTGGCGCGGGTGCCGAAGAGGATGCGGCTCAACATGTCACGGCCCAGGTAGTCGCTGCCCAGCAGGAACTTGTGGCTCATGCCGGAAAACACGTCAGTATCGACGATGGCCGTGGCGTCATAGGGCGAGATGCTGGGGCCGAGGATGGCCATGAGCACCCAGAAGCCGACGATGGCCATGCCGATCCAGGCCATGGTCGAGTGGCGGCGCACGCGCTTCACGGGAGCAGAAGCGGGCAGAGGCGCGGCGGCAGCTTCCCCGCCGGTGGAATCGTGGAGGGCTTTCATCGGGTCTTCAACCTTGGATTGGAAACAATGGCCAGCACATCGGCCGCCAGTACCAGCAGCAGGTAGCCGGCACAGAAGATCATCGAGCAGGCCTGCACCAGCGGCATGTCACGGGTGGTCACGGCATCGATCATCAGGGTGGCGATGCCGGGATAGTTGAAGATGCTTTCGACGATGATGACCCCGCCCAGCAGGTAGGACAGGCTCAGCGCGACCGCGTTGGCGATCGGGCCGATGGCATTGGGCAGCGCATGGCGCAGCACGATGCGGGTGCGCTTGACGCCTTTCAACAAGGCCATCTCGGCATAGGAAGAACGCAGCTGGTCGATCACGGCGGCGCGGGTCATGCGCGTCATCTGGGCCACGATCACGCAGCACAGGGTCAGCACCGGCATGGCATAGGCCTTGATGAAGGCCCCCAGGGTGGCGGCCTCGCCCGCATGCGACAGCGCCGACAGCCAGCGCAGCTTGACGGCGAAGATCATCACGGCCACGGTGGCGACCAGGAATTCCGGCACCGAGACCATCGACACCGCGCTGACGTTGACGGCGCGGTCGAAGAAGGAGCCCCGGTACATGGCCGAGAAGATGCCCAGGAACAGCGCCAGCGGCACCGATACCAGGGCGGTGACGGCGGCCAGCATCAGCGAGGCCGGCAGGCGCCCGCCTATCATCTGCGCCACCGGCACGTTGTTGACCAGCGACATGCCCGGATTGCCCGAGACCAGGTTGCCCAGCCAGTGGGCATAACGCAGCGGGGCTGGCAGATCCAGGCCGTACTGCAGGCGCAGCGCGGCCACCGTCTCGGGCGTGGCAGCCTGACCCAGCGCGGTCTGGGCGGCATCGCCCGGCAACAGGTTGGTGATGAAGAACACGCCGGCCGACACCAGCAACAGCGTCAGCACCGCCTGCAGCAGGCGGCGCACGATCAGACGCAGGACCATTCCATTCATAGCTATCCTCGGTAACCAGTGCCGGGACCGGCCGACTGTGCCGACCGGTCCCATGCGACTTGCACTGCCTTCATTGCGTCAGGCGCGAGACTTTCCCGTTCTCACGCATCCAGCCAGACATACTCGGCACAGGTGTAGTTCATGAAGGCTCCCAGCGGCACCGGATCGATGCCCTTGACCTTGGTGCTCATGCCTTCCAGGTTGATGATGAAGACCGGAATACCGATGCCGCACTTCTCGTGGATCATGGTCTGCAGGTCGGCATACATGGACTTGCGCTTGGTGAAGTCGGTCTCGCCGCGTGCGGCCACCACCAGCTGGTCGAACTGGGCATTCTTCCAGCCCGATTCGTTCCACTGGGCATCGGACTTGAAGAACTGGGTCAGCAGGATGTCGGCGCTGGGGCGCGGATTGATGTTGCCGAAGCCGACCGGCACCTTCATCCACTGGTTGGACCAGTAGCCATCGGCCGGGACCCGCTTGACATCAAGCTTCAGGCCGATCTTGGCGGCGCTCTGCTGCATCAGCACGGCCATGTCCACCGAGCCGGTGGCGGCCACCGAGGCCACGACCGGAATGGTGCTGCCCATGACACCGGCCTTTTCCAGATGGAACTTGGCCTTGTCGGGATCGAAGGCGCGCTGCGGCAGGCCGGCGAAATAGAAGCGGTTGGTGGGGTCGATCGGCTGGTCGTTGGCGGTGACGGCGTAACCGCGGAAGGCGGCCATCTTGATCTGTTCCCGGTCCAGCAGGTACTTCATGCCCAGGGTGAAATCCATGCTGCTGCCGGGTGCCACGTCCTGGCGCATGATCAGGTCGGTGTACTGGCCCGACTTGGTTTCCATGACGGTATAGCCGGCGGTACCCTTGACGCGGCCGGTGGAGCGGGCGTTGACGTCGTTGATCCAGTGCACGTCGCCGGAGAGCAGCGCATTGACGCGGGCCGCCTCGTCGGGGATGCCGAACAGTTCGACCTCGTCCAGGTAGGGCAGGCCGCTCTTCCAGTAGTTTTCGTTGCGTACGCCGATGGTGCGCACGCCGGGGGTAAATTCCTTGAGCTTGAAGGCACCGGTGCCGTTGGCGCTGCTGAAGTTGGTGGTGCCGTCGCGCACGATCAGGAACTGCGCGGTCGCCAGGATCACCGGCAGGTCGGCATTGGCACTGGTGAGCTTGATCTGCACTTCATTGGGGCCGGTGGCCTTGACCGATTCAATCTGGTCGGCCAGCACCTTGACCTTGGAGGCGGTGGCCGGGTCCTTGTGGCGCATGAGCGAGAACACCACGTCGGCCGGGGTGAGGGGCTTGCCGTCGTGGAAGGTCACGCCCTTCTTCAGCTTGACGGTCCAGGTGATGGCGTCGTTGGTGAGCATTTCCTCGGCCAGCACCATCTGCGGCGCCAGCTTGCCGTCCAGCTTGGTCAGACCGTTGTAGAACATGTGCGCCCGGGTGTAGTCGGTGGAGTGCGCGGTCTTGGCCGGGTCCAGGGTGTCGGCGGTGGAGCTGGTCTGGGTGGCGATGCGCATCTTGCCACCGCGCTTGCCGGTCTGTGCCGCCTGCGCCATTGCGCTGCCGCTGGCCGTGAGCAGGCCCGTACCGCCCACCGTCATGAGACTGCCGGCCAGCAGGGTGCGCATCATGTCGCGGCGGGTGAAACCGCCCTGCGCATGTTCCAGCGATAGGTCGGTGATGATGGAGCCCTCTGCGGGGAGTCGTCCGTTTTCCTGCTTGCTCATGAAAAGCCTCACGATAAAAGTTCAACCACGAAGACCACCGGCCTGCCCTGGCGTCTGCTGTCGCAGATCCCTCCGCACAGGGCGTGCCACCTGATGGGGCCGGTCGCATGGATCGCAAGCCTGATGCCAGGCCGGCGGCGACCGGAACACTGCTGTTACCGGGAGTGCCTGCGCACGTGCTGCGCGTGGGCGGCTCCCTTCCTGCTCCTGCCCGGCTTACAGCCCGAGCACGCCCGGCAGGCCGGAGATGTCCTTGATCTCGGTATAGCCGTAGTACGGCGTCGAGGGCTCATGGCCGCGATTGACGAAGACCTTGTTCTTGATCCCCATGTCGGACGCCGGCATGAGGTCGTAGCGCAGGCTGGAAGAAACGTGCAGCACGTCTTCCGGATTGCAGTTGAGGTTGTCGAGCATGTATTCGAAGGCGCTCAGGCGCGGCTTGTAGGCTTGCGCCTGCTGGGCGGTGAAGACCTTGTGGAAGGGCGCACCCAGTTGTTCGACGTTATGCATGATCTGGCTGTCGTCGGCGTTGGAGAAGATCACCAGCGGGAACTCCTTGGCCACCTTGGACAGGCCGGCCGGCACGTCGGCATGCGGGCCCCAGGTCGGCACGGCCTTGTAGAAGGCGCCGGTTTCCTCGTCGGTGGTCTTGATGCCCCAGCGCGCGCAGGTACGGGTGATGGCGTTCTTGCAGACCTGTTCGTAGGGCTTCCACTGATCCAGCACTTCATCGAGGCGATAAGCGGCGAACTGGCGCAGGAAGAAAGGCATGTCCTCGGCCGATACACGGTCGGCGTAGATCTTCTGCGCGGTTTCCGACATCTGGAAACGGGTCAGCGTGCCGTAGCAGTCGAAGGTGATGAATTTGGGCTTGAAAGTGCTCATGGAAAATCGTCCTGTCAAAAAAATGATCCTGCAAAGGGATGCGGCGAATTCTCTTGCCTGAGGTTCAATGCATGAGAAGGATTACAACATGGCGACACTTGCGGTTTATTCCTTTTTGACGGGGCCGCGAAACAGAAATATGTGTTTTCGACGGCCCAATCAGCATAGCTTGCCGAGCAGTGCAGCAATGCGAGCCGGGCGCGCTGCTTTGGGGCATTTTCACCAAACTGGTGCGGTTTCCGCCGGCAGGCTGGCGATCCGGAGGCAGGCAGGGTGTTGGCGCAGATGACCCCTGCCCGGGCAATCGCTTGCACCACACATGCGTAAATCATTTAGCAGTGAGGCATGCGGGGCAGCACCATGCTAATGCCGATGCCGCCCAATTTTGTGCCGAGATAGGGGTGCAGATCGCCATAAGATTGCGAATTCGCGGCACCGAAACCCTCCGCCGCATGCTGCCGATGGCGCATCATCGCTGAGGTGTGCCGACTGCCCGGCAGCTCCGCAGGCAGCACTCATATAGAACGCGATCACATGGATCGACACGTATTGATAAGGACAAGCTTCATGCACACTGAAAGCACGCTCGACACCACCCAGGCCGACCGCACCACGCTGCGCCCCATGCGCGCCACGGATCTGCCGGCCTGCCATGCCATGAGCCTCCATCTGCACTGGCCGCACCGCCTGGCGGACTGGCAGTTCCACCATCAGGTCAGCAGCAGCTGGGCGGTCGAACAGGAACAGCCTGATGGCACCCTCAATGTGGCCGGCAGCGGCATGCTGTGCCGGCTGGACGATGACTATGCGTCGCTGGGTCTGGTGATCATCGCTGATGCCCTGCAGGGACGCGGCCTGGGGCGCGCCATGATGCAGCGCCTGCTGGCCGATGCCGGCTCCCGCAACGTCATCCTCAATGCCACCGAGGCCGGACGCCCGCTGTATGAAAAACTGGGTTTCGTGGTCACCGATACCCTGAGCCAGCACCAGAGCACCACGGCCAGCGCGCCTGCCACGCTGCCGGCGGGCACGCACATCCGCCCGCTGCGCCCGGATGAAGTGCCGGCCCTGCTGGCACTGGATCGCCAGGCCAGCGGCATCGACCGCAGCGCCCTGCTGCAGGCCTTGTTGAAGCTGGCCGAGGTGGTCGTGCTGGAGCGGCAGGGACAGGTGGCGGGGGTGGCCTTCCAGCGCGAATTCGGCCGCGGCCGCGTGATCGGGCCGGTCATCGCCAGCAACGTGGAAGACGCCAAGGCGCTGATCGCCTATTGGGTCAACGCCTACCCGGGCGCCTACCTGCGCATCGACGTGCCGGGCCGTACCGGCCTCAAACCCTGGCTGCAGGAGATCGGCCTGACCTGCGTGGACGACGTGGTCAGCATGTGCCGGGGCACGCCGCCCAAGGCGGATCCGACCTGGCGCACCTATTCCATGATCAACCAGGCGCTGGGCTGAACGGCCGGCGCGACTCACCATGACCTTTCTCTACAAAGCCGACCCCGTGCGGGGCGCCGAATGGGCCGAGCTGTTTGCGCAAAAGGCACCGGAGCAGCCCTTCCAGATCTGGCCACACCAGGGCGATGACGCCAGCGTGCGCTACCTGGCGGCCTGGACGCCGCCGGACGATATCGCACGGCGCTTCCCCAACCTGGAAATCCTGTTTTCGGTCGGTGCCGGCATCGACCAGTTCGACATGTCCACCCTGCCGCCTGGGCTACCGGTGGTGCGCATGACCGAACCCGGGATTGCCGCCGGCATGGTGCAATACGTGACCCACGCGGTGCTGGGCCTGCATCGCGACAGCCGCCTCTATGCCCGCCAGCAGCGCGAACAGGTGTGGCGGGCGCATCGTGTACGGCCGGCCACGGCCTGCCGGGTCGGGGTGCTGGGCCTGGGCATGCTGGGCCAGGCGGTGCTGCAGCAGTTGCATGGACTGGGTTTCCCCTGCGCCGGCTGGAGCCGTTCGGCGCACCAGCTGGAGGGCATCGATTGCTATAGCGGCAGCGCGGGCCTGAGGGATTTCCTTGCACGCACCGATGTGCTGGTATGCCTGGTACCGCTGACCGACGATACGCGCGGCATCCTGTGTCGCGCACTGTTTGAGCAACTGCCGCGCGGGGCGGCGCTGGTCAATGTCGGCCGTGGCGGCCACCTGGTCGAGGACGACCTGCTGGCCGCCCTGGCTGATGGCCAGCTCAGTGCGGCGGTACTGGATGTGTGCGAGGTCGAACCCTTGCCGCCGGGCCACCCGTTCTGGTCGCATCCCGACATCGTGCTCACCCCCCACATCGCCAGCATGACCCAGCCCGACGGTGCCGTGGAAGCGGTGCTGGAAAACCTGCGCCGTCATCGTGCCGGCCTGCCGCTGCTGGGTCTGATCGACCGCCAGCGCGGTTACTGAGTCGGGAGGCGATGCCGCATGGCAAACAAAATGCCGATTGCCCACGCCAGAACGGCATGCCATGCCGCCAGCGCGCTGCAGTTCGCGCCACATCGCTTGCCGGCACGCCCTATCCTTGATGACATGGCGTGCTGCGTCAGCAGACGCGCCGCCCTGCCCCTATCCACCTGCCCGATATCCCGACCATGAAGCTGGAATCCTACTGGACCGATTCTGCCCCGCTGTATATCTCCCCCTCGCGAGAACTACCAGCCCAGGTCGACGTGGCCATCGTCGGCGGCGGCTTTACCGGCCTGTCGGCGGCACTGGCGCTGGCCAGGCGCGGCGCCTCGGTAGTCGTGCTGGAAGCCGGTCCGCACGTGGCGGCCGAAGCCTCGGGCCGCAATGGCGGTCACGTCAACAACGGCCTGGCGATGGATTACGCGGAGGTCGCCGCCCGGGTCGGGGTCGAACGCGCCCGCGCCTGGTACCACGCCTATGACGATGCGGTCGATACGGTGGCACGGTTGGTACAGGAAGAAGGCATCGCCTGCGACTTCCTGCGCCACGGCAAGCTCAAGATGGCCACACGGCCGCAACAGATGGAGGCCCTGCGACGCAGCGCCGAGCGCCTCTACGCCGACGGCGTGGATCGCGACATCGAGATCCTGGACGCCGCCCGCGTGCGTGCCGAGGTGCAGAGCGAGCGCTTCCATGGCGGCATGCTCTACAAGCGCAGCGCGCAGATGCACATGGGCCGCTTCGCCTATGGCCTGGCGCTGGCGGCCGAACGCCACGGCGCGGCCATCCACACCGGCACCGAGGTACGACGGCTGGAACGCATCGGCGAGAGCTACGGACATCGGGTCCATACGCCCCGCGGCAGCATCCTGGCGCGGCAGGTCCTGCTGGCCACCGGTGCCAGCCGTCACGGCGCCTACCGCAGCTTCGGCTGGCTGCGCCGGCGCATCGTGCCGGTAGGCAGCTTCATCGTGGTGACCGAGCCGCTGGGCGCCGAACGCGCGGCCAGCCTGCTGAGCCAACAGCGCACCTACACCACGGTGGCCAATATCCACCACTATTTCCGCATGACGCCCGATACCCGCCTGGTCTTCGGCGGACGGGCGCGTTTTGCGATTTCCAGCCCGCAGTCCGATGCCGCCAGTGGCGAAATCCTACGCCAGGGCCTGCAGCAGACCTTCCCGCAGTTGGGACCGGTGCGCCTGGACTACTGCTGGGGCGGGCTGGTCGACATGACCCGCGACCGCCTGCCGCAGGCGGGAGAACGCGATGGCCTGTTCTATTCCATGGGCTACAGCGGCCACGGCACGCAGATGTCGGTGCACATGGGCCAGTGCATGGCGCAGGTGATGGCCGGCGATGCGCTGGCCAATCCCTGGCGTGACCGCGAATGGCCGGCCATCCCCGGTCATTTCGGGCCACCCTGGTTCCTGCCGGTGGTGGGCATGTACTACCGGCTCAAGGATAAGCTGGCGTGAATGCCCTTTCGAATCCTCTTCACTTTGACTGAATGCCTGCCATGACTACACTCGAACTGCACCGCCAGGACCTGCTGCCCGGTGCCCACCTGATCGGCGCCGAATGGCGCGCAGCGGCTGACGGTCGCGAACTTGCGGTCAGTGATCCGGCCACCGGCAAGGTGTTTGCCAGCGTCCCCGACGGCAATGCCGCCGATGCCCGCGCCGCGGTGGATGCCGCTGCTGCTGCATTCCCGGCCTGGCGTGCCACGCCGGCCAAGCAGCGCGCCGCCATCCTCAAGCGCTGGAACGACTTGCTGCTGGCGCACCAGGAAGACCTGGGTCGCCTGATCTCGCGCGAGCAGGGCAAGCCGCTGGCCGAGGGGCGCGGTGAAGTGGCCTATGCGGCCAGCTATGTGGAATGGTTCGGCGAAGAAGCCACCCGCGCCAATGGCGACATCATCCCGGCCCCGGTCACCGGCCGCCGCATGCTGGCGCTGAAGGAACCGGTGGGCGTGGTCGCCACCATCACGCCCTGGAATTTCCCGGCCGCGATGATCGCCCGCAAGATCGCGCCGGCCCTGGCCGCCGGTTGCACCGTGGTGTGCAAGCCGGCCGAGGATACACCGCTGACCTCGCTGGCACTGGTGCGCCTGGCGCAGGAAGCGGGCGTGCCGGCCGGGGTGATCAACATCGTCACGGCCTCGCGCGAGCGCACGCCGGAAGTGGTCGACGTGTGGCTGGCCGACAGCCGGGTACGCAAGATCAGCTTTACCGGCTCCACCGCCGTGGGCAAGCACCTGGCGCGTCATTCGGCCGATACCCTCAAGAAGCTCTCCCTGGAACTGGGCGGCAATGCGCCCTTCATCGTCTTCGACGATGCCGATCTGGATGCCGCCATCGACGGCGTGATGGCGGCCAAGTTCCGCAATGGCGGCCAGACCTGCGTGAGCCCCAACCGCATCTACGTACAAGAGCAGGTCTATGACGCCTTCGTGGCCAGGCTGGGCGCCCGGGTGGCGGCGCTGAAGGTCGGCCCGGCCAGCGATCCGGCCTCGCAGATCGGCCCGATGATCAATGCCCGTGCCATCGCCAAGATCGACCAGCACGTGCGCGATGCCGTCGCCCGCGGTGCCCACGTGATCACCGGCGGCCAGCGCCTGCAGGGGCCCGGCTACGAAAGCGACAACTACTACGCGCCCACCGTGCTGGCCAACGTGACCGATGCCATGCAATGCAGCTGCGAAGAGACCTTCGGCCCGGTGGCACCGGTGACGCGCTTCACCAGCGAGGAAGAAGTGATCGCCGCGGCCAATGGCACGCCCTTCGGGCTGGCCGCGTATTTCTATTCGACCGATGTACGGCGCATCCATCGTGTCACCGATGCACTGGAGAGCGGCATCGTCGGTGTCAACGAGGGCGCGCTGGCGGCCGAGGCGGCCCCCTTCGGTGGCGTCAAGGAATCCGGTTATGGTCGTGAAGGCTCGGTGCACGGGCTGGATGATTATCTGCACACCAAGTACGTGTGCCAGGGCCAGCTGTGAGATCGCCGCTGTGAAATTGCAGCCCTGAAATCTCTGTACTACGTTACCTTCAACGAACCGACCAGGAGCCCCCATGCCAGCGCCGACCACCCCCGTCCCGAGCAGCGGCCAGGAAGCCTTGCCCGACCTGCGCCTGCGTGCCATCGCCGCCGATGACCTGGGCAACTGCCACCGGCTGTCGCTGCGCTTCAAGTGGCCACACCGGCTGGAGGACTGGAAATTCCTGTTGCAGATGGGCCAGGGCTATCTGCTGGAACACACCGCCGACGGTGCCGCGCTGCCGGTAGTGGGTTCGGTAGTGTGCACCTGCTACGGCGAGCAGCACGCGGTCATCGGCATGCTGCTGGTGCAGGCCGAGCTGCAGCGGCGCGGCCTGGGGCGGCGGCTGATGCAGCACACCGCCAGCCAGGTCAATGGCCGCAGCCTGGTGGTCAATGCCACCGCGGCGGGCATGCCGCTCTATCGGCAACTGGGCTTTATTCAGCAGGATGTGTTGCACCAGTTCCAGGGCTCGTCGGCGCAGCCGGTACTGGTCTCGCTGCCGCCCGGCGAGCGCGTGCGGCCGATGGGCAAGAACGATGTGCAGCGGCTGCTGGCGCTGGATGCGCGCGCCACCGGCATGGAACGCAGCAAGCTGCTGCTGGCCCTGCTGGAGATGTCCGAAGGCGTGGCGCTGGACCGCGATGGCGAGATGCTGGGCTTTGCGCTGGTGCGTCGCTTCGGCCATGGCCGCGTGATCGGGCCGGTGGTGGCACCCGATGCCGAACGGGCCAAGGGTCTGATCGCGCACTGGATCAATACCTATTCGGATTCCTTCATCCGCATCGACGTGTTCGAATCGAGCGGTCTGCCGGCCTGGCTGGACACGCTGGGCCTGACCAATGTCGACCATGTCACCCGCATGTGCAAGGGCACGCCCCCGGCGCGCGATGCAGGCATGCAGTTGTTTTCCATCGTCAACCAGGCGCTGGGCTGAGGCCGCAGCCGGTCGCACGGGGCACGCCGCAGAAAATGCCAAAGCCGCCCGCAAAACCCATGAAGATGCTTTTTGGACCCCGCATCTTGCGCATCCGCTGCGACCGGGCAGGCATAGCATAGAACGCATCCCGGTTGTGTTGCCCGCCTGGCACGACCTTGTTCAACGCCATCGTCAGCGAGTCCTCCTTCATGCAAACATCGACCCTGGCTGCCCTCGACCGCAGCCACCTGATCCATCCCGTGACCAGCTTTCGCGAACACGAAGAGCTGGGTCCCATCATCCTCAAGTCCGGCCGTGGCGCCTACCTGACCGACCATCAGGACAAGGAACTGCTGGATGCCTTCTCGGGCCTGTGGTGCGTCAACACCGGCTATGGCCAGGAGAGCGTGATCCGCGCCGCCACCGAGCAGATGCAGCGCCTGCCGTATGCCACGGGCTACTTCCACTTCGCCTCGGAACCGGCCATCCTGCTGGCCAAGAAGCTGGTGGACATCAGCCCGGCCTCGCTCCGGCATGTCTACTTCACCCTGGGCGGATCGGACGCGGTGGATGCCGCCGTCCGCTACATCACGCACTACCACAACGCCATCGGCAAGCCGGCCAAGAAGCATTTCATCTCGCTGCAGCGTGGCTACCATGGTTCCTCTTCGGTGGGGGCGGGGCTGACGGCGCTGCCCAATTTCCACTTCAACTTCGATCTGCCGCTGCCAACCCAGCACTACCTGCCCTCGCCCTATCCCTACCGCAGCGAACTGGCCGACGACGCAGCCATCATCGCCGCCTCGGTACAGGCGCTGCGCAGCAAGGTGGCCGAACTGGGCGCGGACCAGGTGGCGGCCTTCTTCTGCGAACCGATCCAGGGTTCGGGCGGTGTGGTGGTGCCGCCCAAGGGCTGGTTGAAGGCCATGCAGCTGGCTTGCAACGAGCTGGGCATCCTGTTCGTGGTGGACGAGGTGATCACCGGCTTCGGCCGCACCGGCCCCATGTTTGCCTGCCTGGACGAAGACGTGCAGCCGGACCTGATGACCATGGCCAAGGGCCTGACCGCGGGCTACGCGCCGATGGGCGCGGTGATGATGTCGGACCGGGTCTACCAGGGCATTGCCGATGGCGCGCCCATGAGCACCGTGGTCGGCCACGGCCAGACCTATTCGGCCCATCCGGTCAGTGCGGCGGTGGCGCTGGAGGTGCTGCGCCTGTACGAGGAAGGTGGCCTGCTGGAAAACGGTCGTCGGGTCGAACCCCATTTCACAGCAGGCCTGCGCACCCTGCTGGATCATCCGCTGGTGGGGGATGCCCGCAGCCGGGGGCTGCTGGGTGCGCTGGAGCTGGTGGCCGACAAGCACACCAAGGCGCGCTTCGCGCCCGAACTGAAGCTGCATGAACGCATCTTCAAGGTGGCCTACCAGCAGGGCCTGGTGTTCCGCGCCTTCGGCGACAACATCCTCGGCTTTGCGCCGGCGCTGTGCTATACACCGGCCGATTTCGAACTGATGTTCCAGCGGCTGAAGGCCATCCTCGATGAAGTGCTGGCCCAGCCCGGGGTGCGCCAGGCGCTCAAATAAGCCGCCCAATGCGAGTAAAGCTCCCGGTCACATGCCAAAAACAGGGACCGGAGGAGTTAAAATGCCCTGACATCCGGCCTGCCTTCCCCGCCCAGGGACAGCAGGCCGGTTGAGTCGAATAACCCGAGGCAACATGATGACTAACGGCGCGTTGAAACTGGACCGGATCGATCTGAGGATTTTGTGTCACCTGCAGGAAAATAGCCGCATTACCAATGTGATCCTGGCCGACGCCGTCGGCCTGTCCCCCAGCCCCTGCCTGATCCGCGTCAAGCGCCTGGAAAAAGCCGGCTACATCAGCGGCTACGGCGCCTACATCCGCCTGGAAAAACTGGCCGACGTGCAGATCGTGTTCACCGAGGTGACGCTGTCGGACCACCGCCGCGAAGACTTCGCCAAGTTCGAGTCCTATATCCGCAATGTCGACGAGATCATCGAATGCCACCTGGTCAGCGGGGGTTACGACTACCTGCTCAAGTTCATGACCCGCAGCGTGGTGCATTACCAGAGCGTGATCGAGTCGCTGCTGGAGCAGAACCTGCGCATTGAAAAGTATTTCAGCTACATCGTCATCAAGTCACCCTTCATCAAGCATCACTACCCGCTGGAAAAGTTCATCCAGACCTGATCCGGACTGAAGCCAGGGGGGGATGGGGCATGGGCCGGAGGCTCCGTGCCGCTCCTTTCCGCTCCTTTCCGCTCCTTGCCGCCCTCTGCAGCCTTCCTTCTGTCTTCCCGCCGCCCTCCCCCGTCCGCTGCCCGCCCTGTTTAGCTGCGCGGGCCGCATCTCCATCAAATCTCCACAAAAATCCCGAACAAATTCCAGTTTTGGTCAGCAAACTGACCTTTACTTTTGTAAAGAGCTGCCGTTAATGTGGCGAACGCTGACGATTTGTCAGTGTTTCCAGATTACAAGAAGAATTCGATATTGTTCAGGGGTCAACATGGCAACTTCCACCGGGTCCATCTCCACGTCGGCCGGTCCGCTCGATGTGGCGACCTTGGTCAACCAGCTCATTTCGGTTGAAAGCAAGTCGCGGCTCACGCCGCTGAAAAACAAGGAAACCGGCTTCAACACGCTCATTTCGGCCTACGGGACGCTGAAGAACGCGCTGTCGACCTATCAGAGCGCCCTCAAGGGGATGACCTCGGCCACCTTCAGCGCCCAGAAGACCACCCTGACCAACGCCGGTACCGGCACGGGCCTCACCACCGATCCGCTCACGGCCGAGACCAACACCGATGAATCGACCAAGGTACTGGCGCAGAAGCTGAAGTCGGGCGGCTATGCCACCGGCACCACCTTCAATGCCGGCGATTCGGTCGCCATCAAGGTGGGCAGCAACCAGCCCACCTTCATCACGCTCAAGGCCAATGCCACGCTGGCCGGCGTGCGCGATGCGATCAATGCCTCCAAGGCCGGGGTTACGGCGTCGATCACCACCGACGGCAGCGGCGACCACCTGGTGCTGGAATCCAATACCGGCGGCACCGCCAATACCATCAAGATCACCGCCAACAACACCCTCTCGGGGCTGAGCTACGATCCGGCCTCCAGCACGCCGGGCAGCGTGACCCAGGTGCAGGCGCCGCGCGACGCGGCCAAGGCGGCGTCGGGCTCGTACAGCCTGGCGGTGAACCAGCTGGCGCAAGCGGTCAAGGTCAGCTCGGCCGGCATCGCCCCGGGCAGCACCTTCGACAATGGCGTGCTGGCCATCAAGACCGGCAACGGCTCGACCGTGCTGATCCAGCCCAAGACCAATACCCTGGCCGGTGTGCGTGATGCCATCAACGCCAGCGAAGCGGGCGTGAGCGCCTCCATCGTCAGCGATGGCACCAATGACCACCTGGTGCTGACCGCCAAGGATAGCGGCGCGGCCAACACCCTGCGGGTCAGCGGTACCGGCTCGTTTGCGCCGTTCGCCTTCGATCCCAGCGGCACCGTCACCACCCCGGGCGTGACGGCTGGCCAGACCTTCGCCACCGGCGCGCTGGCACTGCAGGTGGGCAACAAGTCCTTCAACATCACCCCGACCGATCTGGACGCCAGCGGCGATATCCAGCTCAATGACGTGATGAAGGCCATCAACGACGCCAACACCGGCGTGACGGCCAGCATCACCACCAGCGGCGGCAAGGAGCAGCTGGTGCTCACCCCGACCGGCAGCGACGCGGTCAAGCTGACCGGCAGCAATGATTACGCCGGCCTCACCGGCAGCAGCATGGGCCAGCTGGCCAAGGCGCAGGATGCGCGGATGACCATCGACGGCGTGGTCGTGACCAGCACCAGCAACAAGGTCACCAACGTGATCTCGGGGGTGACGCTGAACCTGAGCAAGGTCACCAATGCCACCGACAATTTCACGCTGGCCATTTCCAATGACACCAGCGGCCTGACCACCGCCGCCAATACCTTCGTCAACGCCTACAACACGTTGGCCAAGGCGGTGACCAACCTGACCAAGCAAACCCCGTCCACCACCAAGGGCGAGGCCAATACCGGCTCGCCGCTGGCGTCGGAATCATCGGTGCTGAACATGATGGCGCAGATCCGCAGCACCATGCTGGGGGCGCTGGGCGAAGGCGGGGGGATGAACCTGTCGCAGGTCGGCATCTCCTTCCAGAAGGACGGCACGCTGGCGCTGGATTCGACCAAGCTGACCACGGCTGCCAACAAGGACTTCGAGGGCATCAGCAAGCTCTTCACCGCCACGGGCGGCGTGGTCACCAAGCTGCAGACGGTGATGGATGGCATCCTGAAGGAAGGTGGCACGCTGGCCACCAAGACCAAGGGCCTGCAGGCCAGCCTGAAGATCGTCACGGACCAGCAGACGGCGGCCAATTCGCGCCTGCAGGACCTGAAGGATAACTACACCAACCAGTTCAATCGTCTGAACGTCACGCTGGCGACGATGCAGGCAAGGCAAAGCTATCTGACCCAGCAGTTGACCAAGCTGTCGAAGTCGTCCTGAGCCCGAAGCTCGAGTCGATCGCCGGTGACAACACCACAGGCCGCAGCGCGCCCTCCGCTGCGGCCTGTGGTTTTTGCGGAAGTCGCTATACTGGGGGCCTTTCCGGTTTCCTGAAGACCGGGACATCACAGCGATAACAACGATCAGGAGACATCGTGGATACCCCCAAGTATTTGGAAGATTTCCAGCCCGGCCAGGTTTTCCGTTCACCCGCCACGTTGACCGTGGATGCCGAGGCCATCAAGCAGTTCGCCACCCAGTTCGATCCCCAGCCCTTCCACCTGGATGACGCTGCCGCCCAGCAGACCTTCTTTCGTGGACTGGCGGCCAGCGGCTGGCATACCGCCGCGCTGACCATGCGCCTGCTGGTCGATACGCTCCACATCCAGGGCGGCATCATCGGCGCCGGCTTCGACGAATTCCGCTGGCCACGGCCCACCCGCCCCGGCGACGTGCTGCGGCTGGAGGCCGAAGTGCTGGGTATCAAGACCTCGCAATCGCGCCCCCTGCAGGGTTTTCTCAACCATCGCGTGACCACCTACAACCAGCACGACGAAGCCGTGCTGATCATGACCGGCAACCTGCTGGTGCCGCGCCGCAGCTAAGCCTGGCCCAGGTCAGGCGGCGTCCGGCTGGCGTGCCGGATGCGCCTGTTCGAAGGCTGGCAGGACATTGCAGGCAGCCTCGATGGCGCATAGCGTCGGATAGGGTGCCATGTCGACCTCGAAGCGACGCGCATTGAAGATCTGCGGCACCAGGAAGCAATCGGCCATGGTCGGCGCATCGCCCACGCAGAAGTGACCGCGCGTGGTGTCGGCGGCCAGTTGCTGCTCCAGCGCGGCAAAGCCGAGCTTGATCCAGTGCTGGATCCAGGCGGTCTTCTGAGTTTCGTCGACGTTGAGCTGGTGCTTGAGATAACGCAGCACGCGCAGGTTGTTCAGGGGATGGATTTCACAGGCGATGGCCAGCGACAGCTCGCGGATGCGGGCGCGCGCGAAGGCATCGCCGGGCAGCAGCGAGGGCGTGGGATAGCGCTCTTCCAGATATTCCAGGATCGCCATCGACTGCCTCAGCAGTTGCCCCTGGTCGGCCAGCACCGGCACCAGCGCATGCGGGTTCAGTTGCGTGAAGGCCGGCAGCAATTGCTCGCCGCCCTGGTTGAGCAGGTGCACCGCCGCCGTCTCGTAGGCCACGCCCTTGAGATTGAGGGCAATGCGCACGCGGTAGGAGGCCGAGCTGCGGAAATAGCTGTACAGGGTAGTCATCCTCTTCCTTTCATCCTTCCTGGGAAACCAGGCGCATCAGGCCAGGCTGCGCGCCGGGAGCACGGTGCCGGCGGCTTCGCCGAAACCGATCGTGGGCAGGCCGTCGCGACGGGCGGCAGCACGCAGGATGATGGTGTCGCCATCTTCCAGGAACACGCGACGTTCACCGTTGGCCAAGGTAATGGGTGCCTTGCCGCCGGCGCTCAGTTCCAGCAGCGAGCCGGCTTCGTCAGCCTGCGCACCGGACAAGGTGCCGGTACCCAGGAAATCACCGGGCCGCAGGTTGCAGCCGTTGACCGTGTGATGCGCCACCAGCTGCGCCACGGTCCAGTAGGCGTCGCGGTAGTTGGACAGCGACAGGCGCTGCGGGGCGGTGCCGGACTCACGCATGGCGGCGGTCTGGATCAGCACTTCCAGCTGCAGGTCGAAGGCGCCGCTCTCGCGCAGGGTTGGGGCATCCAGGTAGGGCAGCGGCTGCGGATCGTCGGCCGGACGGGTCCAGGCGCAACGATACGGAGCCAGCGCTTCCAGCGTGACGATCCAGGGCGAGATGGTGGAGGCGAAGCTCTTGGACAGGAAGGGGCCGAGCGGCTGGTATTCCCAGGCCTGCACGTCGCGTGCCGACCAGTCATTGAGGAGGCACAGGCCGAACACCTTGTCTTCGGCCTGGCTCATCGGCACCGGTTCGCCCAGGGCATTGCCACCGCCGATGAAGATGCCCATTTCCAGTTCGTAATCCAGGCGCTTGCAGGGTCCGAAGCTGGGCGTTTCAGCATCCGGCGCCTTGGTCTGGCCGACCGGGCGGCGGAATTGCTGGCCCGAGACCGCAATCGACGAAGCACGACCGTGGTAGCCGATCGGCACCCACTTGTAGTTGGGCAACAGCGGGTTGTCCGGACGGAAGAGCTTGCCCACCGAGGTGGCGTGGTGGATGGAGGTATAGAAGTCGGTGTAGTCGCCGATGGCGGCCGGCACGTCGTAGTGGGCCTGGGCCTGCGGCACCAGGCAGGCCGCCAGTTCGGTCTGGTGCGGCGAACCGCTGCGCAGCAGACGCGACAGCGCCAGGCGCAACGCCGACCAGGCTGCCGGGGTCAAGGCCATCAGGGCATTGAGCGTGCTACCGCTGCAGGCCGCGTGGGCGGCCTGGCGCGTGGCTTCGTCAAAGCCGGAGAAGGCACCGGCCGCCTGCGCCGCCGGCAGGTCCAGGATCTGGTCACCGATGGCCACGCCTGCACGGAAGCTTTCTTCACTTGCGGCGCGACGGAACACACCATAAGGCAGGTTCTGGATCGGGAATGGGCAGCCGTCGGTATTGGCGCTCTCGACCCAGCTGCGCAGCTCGGTGTCGTGGGTCTCGTTCAGTTTCAGGCTAGGCAGGCTCATGCGCGCTCCGGGTTGAAGTTCTTCTGGATCCCCAGCCAGCAATCCTGGTAGTCGCGCTGCAGGGTCGGCGACGCCAGGGCATGGCGGGTGGGGCAAAGGATGTTGCGGGTCTCGAACATGAAGGCCATGGTGTGATCGACCTTGTTCGGCTGGCTGGTATCGATGCGGCTGGCCTTCTCGAAGGTGGCCGCGTCCGGTCCGTGGCCGCTCATGCAATTATGCAGGCTGCCGCCGCCGGGAACAAAGCCGCCGCCTTCCTTGGCGTCGTACTGGCCGGTGATCAGGCCCATGTATTCGCTGGCCACGTTGCGGTGGAACCAGGGCGGGCGGAAGGTATTCTCGGCGGCCAGCCAGCGCGGCGGGAAGATCACGAAGTCGATGGTATCCACGCCCGGGGTATCGCTCTGCGACTGCAGCACCAGGAAGATCGAGGGATCGGGATGGTCGTAGCTGATCGAGCCGATGGTGTTGAAGTGGCGCAGGTCGTACTTGTAGGGCGCGTAGTTGCCGTGCCAGGCCACCACGTCCAGCGGCGAATGGCCGATCTTCGCCTGCCACAGGTTGCCGCCGAACTTGGCGATCAACTGGAAATCCCCCTCGCGATCTTCGTACCAGGCATGGGGCGTGGCGAAATCACGCGGATTGGCCAGCCCGTTGGACCCCAGCGGCCCCAGATCCGGCAGGCGCAGCAATGCGCCAAAGTTCTCGCAGACGTAACCGCGTGCCTCGCCGTCCGGCAGCCGCACCTGGAAGCGCAGGCCACGCGGGATGACGGCGATTTCCTGCGGTTCGATATCGATCACGCCCAGTTCGGTGCGCAATTGCAGGCGGCCCTGTTGCGGCACGATCAGCCACTCGCCATCGGCCGAATAGAAGAAGCGGTCGGTCATCGAGCAATTGGCCGCATACAGGTGGATGGCGCAACCGTTCTGCGCCTGCGGCGAGCCGTTGCCGGCCATGGTGACCAGGCCCTCGACGAAATCGGTGGGGACCGTGGGCATGGGCTGCGGGTCCCAGCGCAACTGGTTCGGCGGCGCTGCCACGTCATCGAAGTGGCTTACCAGCAGGCCGCGCTCCATTGGGGCAAAGGGTTCATGTACCGCCGCCGGGCGGATACGGTACAGCCAGGAGCGGCGATTGTGACCACGGGGGGCGGTGAAGGCGGTACCTGAAATCTGTTCGGCATAGAGACCATAGGCCACCTTCTGCGGCGAATTGCGGTGCGCCGGCAAGGCGCCGGGCAAGGCCTCGGTCTCGAACTCATTGCCGAAGCCGGACTGGTAGCCACGGGTATGGACGTGGTGACTGACGGCGGAATCGGTGACGGTAGTCATGCGGAAACTCCTCGGGAAGTACGATGCAGGCGCGCAATGGTCAGCGCCGAAATCAGGGCCGGCACGGCGGCGGCGATGAAGAGCGAACCATTGCTCCATTGCAGGGCGATCAGCTGGCCGCCAATCACCGGGCCCACCACCGAGCCGATGCGACCGATACCGAGCGCCCAGCCGATGCCGGTGGAACGCAAGGTGGTCGGATAGTAGGTTCCGGCCAGGGCATTGACCGCCGGCTGGCCGCCGACGATGCAGAAGCCGGCCACGATCACCGCCACGAACAGCAGCGCCGGCAGGGCCGCCACCTTGCCGATCATGGCAATCGAGACGCAGGCCAGCAGGAAGCAGACACCCAGCACCCGGGTAAATCCATAGCGATTGATGAAGCGGCCCAGGGTCAGGGTGCCGATCACGCCACCCACCTGTAGCGAGGTGCCGATCAGTACGGCCATGCTGGTGGAATAGCCGGCGTCATGGATCAGTGTGGGCAGCCAGTTGGAGAGGAAATAGAGGTTGATCAGGTTCATGAAGCTGATCAGCCACAGCAGCACGGTCACGCCGGCGCGACCATCGCGGAACAGGGCCGCCACCGGCATGCCCTCGGCCTTGGCTTCCTTGACCACCACCTCGGTGCGCTCATCGATGACGATGGACGGATCGAGCTTGCGCAGCCAGCGTGCCACCTGCGTCCGCGGACGGCGATGCAGCACCAGGAACTGGATCGATTCCGGCAGCCAGACCAGCATGACCAGGCCCAGCACCAGCGGCACCGCACCCCCGACCCAGAACACCGAATGCCAGCCGTGCGCCGGGATCAATGCGGCGCTGACGAAGCCGCCAGCAGCGGCGCCCACGGTGAAGCCGCAGGAGACCAGCATCATGCGCGTGACCCGGGACGAGGATGGACTGAATTCCCCCACCAGCGCCATGGCATTGGGCATGATGCTGCCCAGACCGAAACCGGTGATGAAGCGCACGATCAACAGTTGATCGAGGGTCGTCACCAGGGGCGTGGCCAGCATGCAGGCCGCGAAAAAGAGCGTGGAGACGATCAGTACCGGACGGCGGCCATAGCGGTCACCGACCGGCGTCAGGACCAGCGAACCCAGCAGCATGCCGAACAGGCCGGCGCCGAACACCGGCCCCAGGCTGGCCTTGCTCACGCCCCAGTCGGCGATGATGGCCGGAGCCACATAGCCCATGGCCTGGACGTCGAAACCATCGATGATCAGGCACAGGCCGCACAACAGCAGCAGGCCGAACTGGAAAGTGCCGAAACGGCCCTGCTCCACCACCTGGTCCACATGGACCGTGGGGAGAGCGCCACTCGCGTGGATACTCATGTCTTGACTCCTCGTCTGTCTTTACGTTGTTTTAATTGTGTTACCGGTCTGGCGCGCCGATGACGGCCGACAATGTCGCTCTGGATGGCGCTCTGCGCACGTCCTGCGACGTGGCCCCGATGGCTGGGGCGGCGACGTCACTGTAGTGCAATCGCCCTTCTTTTACGATATAAATACGAAAATACGATCCATTCATTTCGTGAATATTGCAGTGCACTGCAGGGCTTCCTGCGGTGTGCATGTTCCAGGCTCCAAGCTCATCCATGGCCCTCATCGAACCCCGCGACATCGATCTCAACCTGCTGGTGGTATTCCAGGAGGTCTTCCAGGAACGCCAGATTTCCTCGGTAGCGCGCCGCCTGGGCCTGTCGCAGCCAGCGGTCAGCAATGCGCTGGCGCGGCTGCGGCGCAGCTTCGGTGATGAACTCTTCGTGCGCACCGCGCAGGGCATGCAACCCACGCCGTTCGCAGACCAGCTGGCTGAGCCGGTCGCTGCGGCACTGCAGCAGGTGGCGCGGGCTCTCAACCTGCAGGAAGGTTTCTCCCCGCAAAGTAGCGAGCGCCGCTTTACCATCGCCATGACCGATGTCGGCGAGGTCTATTTCATGCCCCGGCTGATCGAGGCCTGCGCCACGCTAGCGCCGGGGGTGAGCGTGAGCACGGTGCGCGCCGGCGCCGTCGATCTCAAGAGCGAGATGGAAGCCGGCCGGGTGGACCTGGCCATCGGCGCCTTCGACAACCTGTCCGAGGCACTGTACCAGCGGCGCCTGTTCCGCCAGGACTATGTCAGCATGTTCCGCATCGGCCATGTGCTGGATCGGCGCGGGGAGGTCAGCCTCAAGGAATTCCTGGCGGCAGAACACCTGATGGTGTCGTCGCTGGAGAGCCCCTATGACCGTATCAACCAGAATCTGGAAAAGGCCGGTATCCTGCAAAGCCTGCGCTTTCGCGTGCCGCATTTCACCGCCGTGCCCTACATCGTCAGCACCACCGATCTGGTCGTGACCGTGCCGCGCAAGCTGGCCGAGAGCGCGGCCATGCCGTTCGGACTGCGCTACATCAAACCGCCGCTGCGACTACCGGCGCTGCAGACCAACATGTTCTGGCATCGCCGCTACAATCAGGACGAGGGCAATGTCTGGCTGCGCAATCTGATTTCAGAGCAGTTCGCCGAGTAACAGGAAACAGGGCCGCAAGAGGCCAGGGGAGGAAGACCATGCACATCTATCGCGACTACGACCGCGAAGCGCTGGACCTGCAGTATTACGTGCGCCTGCACATTCCGGATTTCCAGGACTACTTCGACCGTTTCGCCCGTGAAGGGCTGGCCGCGCGTGAGGCCCACCCCCACCTGGCCGATGTGCCCTACGGCGAGGACGCGCTGCAGACCCTGGATTTCTTCCCCGGACGCAGCAATGGCCGCCCCCTGCTGGTGTTCATCCACGGCGGCTACTGGCGCTCTTTGGACAAACACCAGTTCAGCCAGCTGGCCCTGCCCTACCTGGCGCAGGACATCAATGTGGCGCTGATCAATTACCGCCTGGCACCGCAGGTACGCATGGGCGACATCGCCGCCGACTGTGGTCGAGCGCTGCGCATGCTGCACGCCAAGGCCGGCGCGCTGCGCTTCGATCCGGAGGCGATCTGGCTCATGGGCCACTCGGCCGGCGCCCACCTGGCCGCCCTGATCGCCTCGCTGGGCGCAGCCCCGGTACGCGGCGTCTGCGGTCTTTCCGGCATCTACGACCTGGAGCCGGTGCGCCTGTCCTACGTCAACGAATCCCTGCACCTGTCCCCGTCCGACGCCCTGCAGGCCAGCCCGCTGCAACTGGACCTGCCGCAAGGTGCGCAGGCACTGCTGAGCGTGGGTGGACAGGAGACGGAAGAATTCCTGCGCCAGAATGCCACCTACGCCGCCAAGCTACGCCAGTCGGGCCATGCGGTGGAAACCGTGGCGCTGCCGCAGATACATCACCTGAGCATCGTGGACGTGGCGGCCGATGCCGAGAGTGTGTTGACGCGGACGATGATCAAAATGATGCTGGATTGACCCGACGCAAGCTTGCCGCCGGCAAGTCTTTCATCCCCAGATATCAATAAGAATCATTTTCATCTGATCTATAATAGCGGGCTGATCCGCCCAGCCCGTCCGGGCGGTCATTGACGCGCCGGCCGTTTCACTGGCCTGGCAGACAAGATCAACAAGGCGCTCCCCGCGCCTGTCGCCGCCCTACTGATACATGTTCAAGAAGATCTGGTTCCAGCTCCACTGGTTCATCGGCATCACCGCCGGCACCCTGTTGATGACCATCGGCGTGACCGGTGCGCTGCTGGCTTTCCGCGAAGAAATCATGGAGGCCTTGAGCCCCGGCGTGATGCACGTGCAAGTGCGCCAGCAGGCCACGCTGACACCGCAGCAGATGCTGGAGCGGCTGCGCGATGCCGAACCGCAGCGCCGGGTCACCACCCTGACCCTGTCGGCCGAGCCGGGCGCTTCGGTGCGCGTGGTCTTCGCACCGCCGCCGGGCGAACGACGCGGGCAGGCGCGCTATGCCGATCCCTATACCGGAGCACTGTTGCCACCGGTGACGGGCGCGGAGTTCTTCGAATTCACCGAGCGCTTCCACCGCTGGCTGCTGCTGCCCACCGAGATCGGCAAGATCGTCCTGGGGACGCTGGCACTGTCGCTGCTGACCCTGGCACTGTCCGGGCTGTACCTGCGCTGGCCGCGCCGGCCCTTGTCGCTGCGAGCCTGGCTGCGGCTGGATTTCCAGCTGCAGGGGCGCTCCTTCCTGTGGAACCTGCATTCGGTCATCGGTACCTGGTCGCTGGTGATGTACGTGATCTTCGCCACCACCGGCGCCTACTGGGCGCTGGACTGGTTCAAGGACGGCGTCAACACGCTGGCCGGCGAGAGCCGTCGCGCGCCCATGCAGCGCGGCGAAGGCAAGAAGAGGGAAGCGGCTGCAGCCCCCGTGCCGCTGGACCTGACCGTGGCCTGGAACAGCTTCCTGACCCAGGCCCCCGATTACCAGAATGCCCAGTTGCGCCTGCCCGAGCAGGGTACGCAGCCGGTGCAGATCTTCTTCCTCAGTCACGACGCGCCGCATGAACGTGCGCGCAGCCGCATGGTGGTGGCACCACAGACCGGTGAAGTGCGGCAACTGGAACGCTACGAGGACAAGAGCCGCGGCGGACGCTTCATCGCCGCCATCTATCCGCTGCACATGGGGACCTATTTCGGCCTGCCGGGTCGCATCATCATGGCGGTTGCCAGCCTGATGATGCCGTTGTTCGGCATTTCCGGCTGGATGCTCTACCTGGATCGGCGCCGCAAGAAGGCCGCGCTGCGTGCCGAGCGGGCCAGCATCGACAGTGGCGAGGCGACCAGCATCACTGGCGGCGAACCGGTGCTGGTGGCCCATGCCTCGCAGACCGGCCAGGCCGAGCGCATCGCCCTGCATACCGCTGCCGGCCTGCGCAAGAGCGGCGTGCCGGTAACCCTGCTGCCGCTGGCGCAGGTCACCCCGGAAATCCTGCGTCACCATCGTCGCCTCCTCGTCATCGCCAGCACCTTCGGCGAAGGCGACGCCCCCGACAGCGCACGCGGCGTCGAGAAGCGCCTGCGCCAGGCCGCCGGGCAATCGCTGTCGCATGTGCAGTACGCGGTCCTGGCCCTGGGAGACCGCCATTACACCCAGTTCTGCGGCTTCGGTCACACGCTTGATCACGGCCTGCGTCAGTGCGGTGCCAAGCCGATGTTCCCGCTGGTGGAAGTGGATCGCATGGATGGTGAGGCGCTACGCAAATGGGAGAGCGAACTGGCCGCACATGGCCTGCAAGCCGCGGTCAGCGATATCCTGCCGATCCATGCACCGGCCTGGCAGACCTGGACGCTCACGCGCCGCGTACTGATGAATCCGGGCAGCCAGGGCGCGCCCCTGTATCACCTGGAACTGCAGCCGCAGGACGGCACCCTGCCCGCCTGGCAAGCCGGCGCGCTGGTGGAAATCCTGCCGCGTCATGCGCCGGACCGCATCGCCCTGCTCTTGCAACGCCTGCAACTGGACGGCGCCACTCCGGTGCGTCACCAGGGCCAATCCTGCACGCTGGCGCTAGCGCTGTCATGCAGCGTGCTGCCGCAGCATGCCGTGGCCGACGCTCAGGGCCTGGTCGATACGCTGCAGCCCCTGACGCCCCGCTCCTATTCGGCAGCCTCGGTGACCGAGGATGGCGCCCTGCACCTGCTGGTGCGCCAGGTGCAGCATGAGGACGGCCTGGGCCTGGCTTCCGGCTGGCTGACCGAATTCGCGCCGCTGCAGTCTGCATTGCAGCTGCGTCTGGTGTACAACGCCGGCTTCGCGCCGCCACCACCGCAGGTGCCGGCGATCTTCATCGGCAACGGCTCCGGCATGGCCGGTCTGCGCGGCCACCTGCTGGCGCGCATCCACGCCGGGCAGACACGCAACTGGCTGCTCTTCGGCGAACGCAACGAGGCGCACGATTTCCTCTACCGCGAACAACTGCAGCAGTGGCTGGCACAAGGTCAGCTCACGCGCCTGGACCTGGCCTTCTCGCGTGACCAGCCCGAGCGCATCTATGTTCAGGACCGCCTGCGCGAGGCGGCTGCCGAACTGCGCCACTGGCTGGATCAGGGTGCGGTGCTGTACGTCTGCGGTAGCCTGGAAGGCATGGCTGCCGGGGTCGATGCGGTGCTCACCGCCGTCCTGGGCGAGGCCGGCCTGCAGGACCTGATCGAACAGAACCGCTACCGCCGCGACGTCTACTGATCCCCTTCTGGATGGGCCGACCGGCCCATCCTTGCCCTCCCCCTGCGCAGATACGATGCAACAACGCGGTCATCTCCGGCCTGCCCTGTAGGCAGCCCCCGCTTTCCGCTGTAGGACAGTTCCGATTCGCGCTTCCCACTGCGCCATCAGGCTGTTGTCGGGCATATACTCGACCGCACAGCGTTGCCCTCCCCGGCATCCGAGACAGCCTCAGGTCGATGGCAGCGCCCAACCGGGAACCTTCCATGACCAACAAGAAAACAAATTCCAAGTGGCCCGCTGCCTGGCTCTTGCTGCTGTTGTTCTCCCTGATGCTGGCGGCCTGCAGCTCGTTGCCCACCATCGTGCCCGATATGGATTCGCAGTCGGCGCGCAACATCCAGATGAAGGGGGGACGCGGCGTCCTCAGTGAAGCGCAGGCCAAGGCCGTGCTGGACAAGCTGCGCAGCCAGAACGCCGACAATACCCTGCTGGATCGCCACGTCGCCATCGAAGGCGCCATCACCGGCTCGCCCCTGGTGACCGGCAACAAGGTGACGCTGCTCATCGATGGTCCCGCGACCTATGCCTCCATGCAGCAGGCCATCCAGGCGGCGCGCTACCACGTCAACATGGAAAGCTACATCATGGAAGACGACGAGGTCGGCCGCCAGTTCGCCGACCTGCTGATCTCCATGCAGAAGAAGGGCGTGCAGGTCAACCTGATGTATGACAGCGTGGGCTCCATCAACACCCCGCGCGCCTTCTTCCAGCCGATGATCGATGCCGGCATCCAGGTACTGGAATACAACCCCATCAATCCCACCCAGGTGCGCAAGGACTGGGAGGTCAACCAGCGCGACCATCGCAAGCTGCTGGTGGTCGATGGCAAGACCGCCTTCGTGGGCGGCATCAATATCAGCAGCGTCTACTCCAGCGGATCCTTCAGCACCCGCAAGAAAAAACCGCGCGTCAACAAGGACGGCGAACAGATTCCCTGGCGCGATACGCAAGTACGCATCGATGGCCCGGTGGCCCTGGAATTCCAGAAGCTCTTCGTCGAAACCTGGCACAAGCAGCGTGGCCCCGATCTGGGCGAACACCGTTACTTCCCGCCGGTGGCTCCGGCCGGCAACGAAATCGTGCGCGCCATCGGCAGCTCGCCCGACGATCCTTACAGCATCATCTATGCCACCTTCATCTCCGCCATCCAGCATGCCGAGAGCTCGATCTACCTGACCAACGCCTACTTCGTGCCTGATCCGCAGCTACGCGACTCGCTCAAGGATGCCGCCCGGCGCGGCGTGGACGTGCGCCTGATCCTGCCCTCGCACAGCGATTCCTCGCTGGTGCTGTATGCTTCCCGCTCCTTCTATGCGGAACTGCTGGAAGCCGGCGTACGCATCTTCGAACGCCAGGACGCCCTGCTGCATTCCAAGACCGCCATCATCGACGGTGTCTGGTCGACCATCGGCTCGACCAATCTGGACTGGCGCAGCTTCGTCTACAACCAGGAAATCAATGCGGTGATCCTGAGCCCGCAGTTCGGCGTCCAGATGAAGAGCATGTTCGACCGCGATCTCGGCGCCTCCAAGGAAATTACCAAGGAACAATGGGATCAGCGACCGATCAGTGAACGAATGAAGGAATTCGGCGCCAGCGTCTGGTCCCGCCTGCTGTAGCCAGCATCGAATACTGAAACCACTGCACCATTGAAGAGGAGTCCGGTTTGCGATCCATGTTGTCCCGTCTGACCCTGCATCTGATCTTCCCGGCCACGCTGGCCCTGGCCGCCTGCGGCTGGGCGCACGCCCAGACCCAGACGGGCGCGGCCGCCATGAAAAGCCGTTACACGGAGCTGCAAGGCGAGCTCAACAACAATGCCTACCACCGCCCGCTCTATCTCAATTCGCGCGAGGACGGCGGCAACGTCAAGGGCGACATCTACGCGGTGCTGGACTATCCCTTCACCCAGGTGCGCGAAGCCCTGGGCAGCCCCGACCGCTGGTGTGACATCCTGATCCTGCACCTGAACACCAAATATTGTCGGCTCCTCCACGATGGCGCGAAGACCACCCTGCGCATGCAGGTCGGCAAGAAGACCGAGGAGTCCCTCGACAGCACCTACCGGGTCGACCTGAGCTATCGCGGCGGCGCCAGCGGCGCTGATTATTTCTCGTCCTCGATGCTGGCCGAGAAGGGACCGCTGGATACCTCCGACTATCGTATCGAGATCGAATCCATCCCCCTGGATGAAAAGCGCTCCTTCCTCCACTTCAGCTATGCCTATTCGTATGGCTTGGCCAGCAAGCTGGCCTTGCGCGCCTACCTGATGACGGCCGGGCGTGACAAGGTCGGCTTCAGCGTGGTCAAGCGCGACGCGCAGGGGCAGCCGCAATACATCGAAGGCACCCGCGCCACCGTGGAGCGCAACACGATGCGCTACTACCTGGCCATCGACGCCTATCTTTCCGGACTGACGGCGCCCGCCGAACAACGACTGGAAAAGCGCCTGGCCAACTGGTATGACGCGACCGAACAATATCCGCGCCAACTGCATGAAGTCAGCCGGGACGAATACCTCGGCATGAAGCGCAACGAAGTGGCGCGGCAGCAGAAGGCGGGCAGCTAGGGCCAGCACGCGCAGGCTCACATCCCCGCTGTTTTCTTCACCCGGTGTCACAAGGCATTCACCACCGCCTACGCCTGGCTGCCCGCCTGCTCGCGCAACCATTCCAGGAAGGCGGCGACCGCCGGTCGCCGTGCATGGTGCGCAGGATAGACCGCGAAGTGGGCCTTGACCCGCACCGCCTTGTCCAGCCCGAAGATGGGCTTGAGTTTCTTTTCCTCGATATGACGCGCGGCCACCGTGGCGCTTTCCAGTGCCACGCCCAGGCCCTGGGTGGCCGCGTCCAGTGACATCTGGGCGCGATCGAAGCGCACCGCGAACTGCTCCGGCGGACGCACATCGGCAAACTCCCCGAACCAGTCGGCCCACTGCACCACGCTCACATTGCTGCGAATGAGCTTCACCCCCAGCAGGTCGGCAGGCTGGCGGATGCGGGCGGCGCGAATGAAGGCGGGACTGGCCAGCGGCACAATGCGCTCTTCGAACAAGGGCTCCACCACCAGCCCTGGCCAATTGGGGATGCCGTAACGGATGTCCACATCCACCTCCCCCAGTTCGAAATTGCTCTGCGAGTGCGCGGCGGAGAGATTGAAGGTGATCTCCGGATAGCTGCGTGCGAAATCATTGAGGCGCGCCATCAGCCACAGGCTGGCAATGCTGGGCGCGGAGTGGATGTAGAGCGTATTGCTGACGCCCTGGCGCACATCCATGGACGCCGCCGTGATGGCGGAGATCGCGCCCTGGATACGGGCCAGGTAACTCTCTCCGGCGGTGGTGATACGGACCCCGTGGGCGCTGCGCTCGAAGAGGCGGATGCCGAGATAGGACTCCAGCCGCGCCACCTGGTGACTCACCGCCGACGCCGTCAAATGCAGTTCGGCCGCGGCCAGCGCAAAACTCTTGCGCCGGGCCACCGCTTCGAAGGCCTGGAGGTTGGGCAGGGGCGGGAGAACGGCCATGGACGGGCTCCGTAGCTAAGATGACGATCCGTCACTTTAACATGACGAGACTTCGCTTGTCGTCAGGCGAGGAAAGTCCGACCATGCGCTCAGAACAAAAACGGAGACAGGGTGGTACAGCGGCGGGCCCGCTGCACGCCCGCATCTACGCACCCTCTGCGCACCGTCTGCGCCGGCTCTGTCTCCGCACTTGCTCACTCGAACGCAAATCATCTGGAGAACACGACATGCTGCTCAAGGACAAGGTTGCCGTCATTACCGGCGGTGCAGGTATCAATGGTCTGGGCTACGCCACGGCGCGCCTGATGGCCGGACAAGGCGCCCGCGTGGTGGTGCTGGACCTGGCCCAGGCCAATCCGTCCGGCGCTGCCACTGGCCTGGGCGATCATCACCTGGGCCTGGTGGCCGACGTTACCGACAAGGCCTCCTGCGAGGCTGCTGCGGCCGCCGTAATCAAGCAGTTCGGGCGCATCGACATCCTGGTCAACAATGCCGGCATCACCCAGCCGGTCAAGACGCTGGAGATCACCGGGGCCGACTACGACCGCATCCTGGACGTGAGCCTGCGTGGCACGCTCTACATGTCGCAGGCGGTGCTACCGGCCATGCGCGCCCAGCAAAGCGGCTCCATCATCTGCATCTCCTCGGTCTCGGCCCAACGCGGCGGCGGCATCCTCGGAGGCCCGCACTACTCTGCCGCCAAGGCTGGCGTACTCGGCCTGGCACGGGCCATGGCACGCGAGTTCGGCCCGGAAGGCATCCGCGTCAACTGCATCACGCCAGGCCTGATCGGCACCGACATCATCAAGGGCAAGCTCACCGAAGAAAAGAAGGCCGAGATCGCCGAGACCATTCCATTGGCACGCCTGGGCCGGGCCGACGACATCGGCGGCGCCTGCGTCTTCCTCGGTAGCGACCTGTCGCAGTACTGCACCGGCATCACGCTGGATGTGAACGGCGGCATGCTGATCCATTAAACGCAGCTTAATGCTCGTGCACGCCGGCCTGGCCGGCATCTTTCCAACCACCAGAACACAACAGGAGACCTGACATGACCCATGACAACGACAACAACAGCGGCAAGACCACCCTGAGCCGCCGCCAGCTGCTCAAGGCCGGCGCCGTCGGCGCGGCATTGCCGCTGTTTTCCATCATGAGCCGCCCGGCCAACGCAGCCGAGTTCAACTACAAGTTCGCCACCGGCCAGGACCCGTCGCACCCGGTCAACAAGCGTGCGCAGCAAGCCATCGACCGCATCCGCGAGGCCACCAATGGACGCCTGGAGATCAAGCTGTTCCCGGCCAACCAGCTGGGCTCGGACACCGACCTGATGTCGCAGATCCGCAATGGCGGCGTGGAATTCTTCAACCAGGCCAGCGTGGTGCTGTCCACGCTGGTGCCGGCAGCTGGCATCGTCAACACCGGCTTCGCCTTCCACGACTACAAGGAAGTCTGGCAGGCCATGGACGGTCCGCTGGGCGCCTATGTGCGGGCGCAGATCGAGAAGGTCGGCCTGCTGACCATGTCCAAGCCCTGGGACAACGGCTTCCGCCAGATCACCACGTCTACCAAGCCGATCAAGACGGCTGGCGATCTCAAGGGCCTGAAGCTGCGGGTGCCGGCCGCCCCCATGCTGACTTCGCTGTTTACCGCACTGGGCGCCAGCCCGACGCCGATCAACTTCAATGAGGTCTATTCGTCGCTGCAGACCCGACTGGTCGAGGGCCAGGAAAACCCGCTGGCCATCATCAGCACCGCCCGCCTCTACGAAGTGCAGAAGTTCTGCACCATCTCCAACCATGTCTGGGATGCCTACTGGATCCTGGGCAACCGCCGTGCCTTCGAGAAGCTGCCCAAGGACATCCAGGAAATCGTGCGCCGCGAACTGGACAAGGCCGCCACCGACGAACGCGCCGACATTGCCTCGCTGGCCGGCTTCGCTCGCAACGACCTGCAGGGCAAGGGGGTGCAGATCATCGAGGCCGACAAGGAGTCCTTCAAGCAGGCACTGGCCCAGGCCAACTTCTACAAGGACATGCGCGCCAAGTTCGGCGATGAGGCCTGGAAGCTGCTGCAAAACAGCGTCGGAGGCCTGGGATGAGCGCCCTCTCGCTGCAGCAGCCAGTGACCGCCGAGCGCTCGCTGGCCGCACGGCTGGAGAACTGGCTGGGCGTAGCCATCGAAATCCCGGCGGCCGCCCTGGTCGTCGGCGAAGTCGCGGTGTTGCTGGCCGGCGTGGTGATGCGCTTCATCTTCAACAGCCCCATCCCCTGGGCCGATGAACTGGCGTCCATCCTCTTCCTGTGGCTGGCCAATCTGGGAGCCGTGGTCGCCCTGCGGCGCGGTACCCACATGCGTACCACGGTGCTGGTGGGCTACCTGAGCGAACGCGGCAAGGCCTGGGCCGAGGCCCTGGCCATCATCGCGCCCTGCGTGATGCTGCTCCTGCTCATGCACCCGATGTGGGAATACGCAGAGGATGAAATGTTCGTGCAGACCCCGGCCCTGGGTTGGCCCAACACGGTGCGCGCAGCCGCCGTGGCGGTGGGCGCGGCGCTGATGATCGCCATCTGCCTGTTGCGCATCTCGCGCCAGAAACTGGCAGACCTGGCCGGCGTGCTGGTCGTGCTGGCGATGGTGGCCGGTGCCATGTACCTGGGCGCGGGCTGGCTGCAGGCCATCGGCAACTGGAACCTGGTGGTGTTTTTCGGTCTGGTGCTGGGGGTATCGGTGCTGCTGGGCATTCCCATCGCCTTCTGCTTCGGTCTGGCCACGGTGGCTTTCATGCTGACCGTGACCACCAGCCCGCTGGCGGTGGTGGCGGGACGCTTCGACGAAGGCATGTCCTCGCTGATCCTGCTGGCGGTGCCGCTGTTCATCCTGCTCGGCCACCTGGTGGAGATGACCGGCATGGCCAAGGCCATGGTGGACTTCCTGGCTTCGCTGCTGGGGCATGTGCGCGGCGGACTGAACTATGTGTTGCTGGGCGCGATGTTGCTGGTGTCGGGTATTTCCGGTGCCAAGACCGCCGATATGGCGGCCGTCGCACCGGTGCTGCTGCCGGAGATGAAGCGGCGCGGCAATCATGAGGGCGAGCTCATCTCGCTGCTGGCGGCCTCCGGCGCCATGGCCGAGACCATCCCGCCCTCGCTGGTGCTGATCACCATCGGTTCGGTGGCCGGCGTCTCGATTGCGGCGCTGTTCACCGGCGGCATCATGCCGGGCATCGTGCTGGCAGTGTTGCTGGCGATACTGGCGCGCTGGCGCAGTGCCGAGATCATGGAAGGCATCCAGCGCGCGCCCGGCAAGGTGGTGCTGCGTACGCTGATCATCGCCCTGCCCGCGCTGTTGCTGCCGATCCTGATCCGCACGGCCGTCGTCGAAGGGGTGGCCACGGCCACCGAAGTCTCTACCATCGGCATCGCCTATTCGGTGGTGGCGGGCCTGCTGGTGTATCGCAAGTTCGACTGGAAGCGCCTCTATCCCATGCTGGTGGATACGGCCGCCCTGTCGGGGGCCATCCTGTTCATCATCGGCACGGCCACCGGCATGTCTTGGGCACTGACGCAATCGGGCTTCTCGCATGCACTGGCCGAGGCCATGACCAGCGTGCCGGGCGGCAAGTACGGCTTCCTGCTGGTATCGATTGCGGCCTTCATCGTGCTGGGCAGCGTGCTGGAGGGTATCCCGGCGATGGTGTTGTTCGCACCGCTGCTGTTCCCGGTGGCCAAGACCATCGGCGTGCACGAGGTGCACTACGCCATGGTGATCATCCTGTCCATGGGCGTGGGTCTGTTCGCGCCTCCCTTCGGCCTGGGTTACTACGCCGCCTGCACCATCGGCCGCGTGCATCCGGATGTGGCGGTCAAGCGCATCTGGCCCTATCTGGGGGCGCTGGTGGTGGGCCTGCTGATCGTGGCCTTCGTACCTTGGTTCTCCATCGGCTTCCTGTGATTTTTACGCATTCATCCATCAAGCAAGGACTCGCAATGTCTGACAATTTGGCAAACCTGCGCGCCAGCGCATACCGCATCCGCCGCAATGCCGTGCGCATGGGCGAAGTCCAGGGCCAGGGCTATATCGGCCAGGCGCTGGGCTGGGCCGACGTACTGGCAGTGGCCTACAAGCACGCCATGAACCTGCGCCCGGACGACCCTGAATGGAGCGGTCGCGACCGCTTCCTGCTCTCGCACGGCCATTACGCCATCGCGCTTTACGCCGCGCTGATCGAGGCCGGCATCGTCCCCGACGAGGAACTGGAGAGCTACGGCAGCGATGACAGCCGCCTGCCCATGTCCGGCATGGCAACCTATACGCCGGGCATGGAAATCTCCGGCGGTTCGCTGGGCCAGGGCCTGGCCATCGCCGTGGGAATGGCGCTGGGCCTGCGCTACAACGGCAACCCGGCGTTCATCTACAACTCCATGTCGGATGGTGAACTGGATGAAGGCGCGACCTGGGAAGCCGCCATGGGCGCAGCTCACCACCAGTTGGGCAATCTCATCTGCCTGGTCGACATCAACAACCAGCAGGCCGATGGCCCCTCCAGCAAGATCATGGGCTTCGAGCCGCTGGCCGACAAATGGGCCTCCTTCGGCTGGCATGTGCAACGGGTGGACGGCAATGACCTGGCCGCCGTAATACAGGCCTTCGACACTGCACGCAATCTGAAAGACGCCAAGCCACGCGTGATCCTGTTCGACACCCTGATGGGCCGTGGTGTGCCCTTCCTGGAGCAACGCGAGAAGAACCACTTCATCCGCGTCGATCCGCCCGAATGGCAGCAGGCGCTGTCCATCCTCGACCAGTCTTATCAACAAGGAAGCCAAGCATGAACACCGCCGCAGAAAAGAAGCCTCGCCTGACCACCTCGGCCATGATCGCCTCCATCGCTGCCGAAGGTCAGCGGGTACAGGCGGCCCCGTTCGGCAAGGCGCTGGTGGACTACGCCGCCGACCGCCCGGAGATCGTGGGCCTGACCGCTGACCTGGCCAAGTACACCGACCTGCATCTGTTCCAGAAAGCCTATCCGGAGCGCTTCTTCCAGATGGGCATGGCCGAGCAGTTGCTGATGGCCGCCGCCGGCGGCATGGCCAAGGAAGGCCTGGTGCCGTTCGCCACCACCTATGCGGTCTTTGCCACGCGTCGCGCCTACGACTTCATCCATCAGGTGATCGCCGAGGAAAACCTGAATGTGAAGATCTGTTGCGCCCTGCCCGGCCTGACCACCGGCTACGGCCCCAGCCACCAGGCCACCGAAGACCTGGCGATGATGCGCGCCATTCCCGGCCTGACCATCGTCGATCCCTGCGACGCCCTGGACCTGGAACAGGCCGTGCCGCAGATCGCCGCCCACCAGGGGCCGGTCTACATGCGCCTGGCGCGCGGCAACGTGCCGCTGATGCTGGATGAATATGACTACCGCTTCGAACTGGGCCGTGCCAAGGAAATCCGCGACGGCAACGATGTGCTGATCATCTCCAGCGGTTTCATGACCATGCGCGCGCTGGAAGTGGCCAAGGCGCTGGAGGCGGACAAGATCAGCGTAGCCGTGCTGCACTGCCCGACCATCAAACCCTTCGACGAAGCCACCGTACTGGCCCAGGTCAAGAAGAAGCACCGCCTGGTGGTGGTCGCCGAAAACCATTCTGTCATCGGCGGCCTGGGCGAGATCGTCGCCAGCACGCTGATGCGCAATGGCGTGCAGCCAGCCGGATTCCAGATGGCGGGCCTGCCGGACGCCTTCCTTGATGCGGGCGCGCTGCCGACCTTGCATGATCGTTACGGGATCAGCTGCGAGGTGTTGAGCGAACGCATCAAGGGGTGGTTGAAGTAAGCAGAGCTAATGCACCGGAAGGACTCACGCCTGCTCGTTCGTCCTGCCGGCCGCGTGATTCATGTGACGAGCTCGCGCGACGTCTTCCAGTGCACTCGCCACCAGAACAGGATCGGTACTAGCCTGAATGTCGCGCACATAAACCGCGATGGCACGCTCGTCATTTAGGAATAGTGCCGCATCAAACTGCGGCAGGCTCGCGATGGGAATGGATTTGCTCATGCTGGTCCTTCTTGTTCTGGCAATCACCAAAGTGTGAAAATCATGGCACAAAAAAAGGAGACCGCAGTCTCCTTTTTTCATTGCATGCAAGCAGATTTACTTCAGGCTCAACACCCACTTCACCAGCTCACGCGCCTCGGCTTCGCTCACCTGGCCCTTGTTGGCCGGCATGGCCACCGCGCCCCAGGCGCCGCTACCACCGTTGAGGACCTTCTGGGTCAGCTTGGCTTCGGCGTCCTTCTGGCCGGCGTATTTCTTGGCGACGTCCTTGAAGGCGGGACCGACGATCTTGGCATCCACCGAGTGGCAGGCCATGCAATTCTTGGACTTGGCCAGTTGCGCATTGGCCAGCGCTTCGGCCGAAATGGCCGATCCGGCCACCAGGGTGGCAATCAACAACAGGTATTTCATGGGAGCTCCTCAGCAAGCGGTGATCGACAGTGACGCCTGCTGCGGCATTCTCCAGGCGCTTCGCAGGCGGGGCTATTCTAACCGGCTTCGGTACGCCGCCTCTATCTGCCCTGGCGTATATCTGTCATAGATCAAATTCCATGACGGAAATATCAGGCAAGGTCGCTGGCTTGCCGCTACTGATGGCCAGGGATATCATGGACGCCCAACTCATTCGGAACCGATATCAGTCCATGTCCGATCATCCCCGCCTGGAACTGCGCCAGCTACGCTACTTCGCCGCCGTGGCCGAGGAAAAGCACTTCGGGCGCGCCGCCGCCCGCCTGCACATGACCCAGCCGCCCTTGTCACAAACCATCGCGGCGCTGGAAGAGCAACTGGGTACGCCGCTGTTCCAGCGTACCAAGCGCAGCGTGGCGCTGACGCCGGCGGGGGAAGCCCTGCTGCCGGAAGTCCAGCGCATCCTGCAGCAGGCAGCCGCTCTACCGGACCTGGCACGACGCGCCGCCAGCGGGGCCTCCGGGCTGCTGTCGCTGTCCTTCATTTCCAGCGCCGACTACAGCATCCTGCCACCGCTGCTGCAGCGCTTTCGCGCCCGCTATCCGCAGGTGCAGATCGAATTGCGCGAAGCCACCACCGACATCCAGCTGGAAGACCTGATGCAGGGCAAGATCGACGCCGGCTTGCTGCTGCCGCCGCTGCCCGAGAAAGCCGCGGCGCTTTTGGATGTGCGGCCGGTGCTGTCCGAACCGCTGATCGCGGCGATCCCCGAGGGTGCCGTCAGGAAGCGCGGCCCGGTGTCCCTCAAGAGCTTGCGCGAGCTGCCGCTGATCATCTTCCCGCGCCGCATCTCTCCAGCCTTCCATGACACCATCCTGTCCTGCTTTCGCGATGCCGGGGTGACCCCGCACATCGGCCAGGAAGCCATCCAGATGCAGACCATCGTCGGCCTGGTCTCGGCTGGCATGGGAATGGCGCTTGTGCCACAATCCGTGTCGAACCTGAAACGCCCGGGTGTCGACTACCGCCGGCTCTCCGACCCGGCGCCCGACATCCAGACCGGCCTGGCCTGGCGGCGCGACAATCCATCCAGCGTCCTGCGAGCCCTGCTGGACCTGCTGGACGCGCCGACCTGATCACATTGGACCGCACCATTTCCCACCTAGCGGGAAAAGCATCGGCGAACTTGCATCGCCCGTCGCGTTCCAATTGCGGTTCCGCCCAACAACAGAAAGATCAAACTCATGCTCGTCCACCCCATGCCCGACCCGATTGCCATCCACATCGGGCCGCTGGCCGTCCACTGGTATGGCCTGATGTACCTGCTGGCCTTCGCCCAATTCATCGCGCTGGGACGCCTGCGCATCAAACAGCCGCACATCGCCGCCGTCGGGTGGAAAAAGGAAGACCTGGACGACATGCTCTTCTACGGCGTGCTCGGGGTGGTACTCGGCGGGCGACTGGGTGAAATCCTGTTCTACAACCCCGCCTACTATTTTGCGAATCCGGCCGACATGATTGCGGTCTGGAAGGGCGGCATGTCCTTCCACGGTGGCTTCCTGGGGGTGATGCTGGCCATGTACCTGTGGGGCCGCAAGCGTGGTCGCAACCTGATGGACATCATGGACTTCATCGCGCCCATGGTCCCGCTGGGTTATGCCGCCGGCCGCCTGGGCAATTTCATCAATGCCGAACTGCCGGGCCGCCCGGCCGACCCCTCGCTGCCCTGGGCCATGATCTGGCCCAATGTGGACAACATCCCGCGCCACCCCTCGCCGATCTACCAGATGCTGGTCGATGGCATCCTGCTGTTCATCATCCTCTGGATCTTTGCGCGCCACTCCCGCCCGCGCATGGCGGTGGCCGGCATGTTCTCATTGCTGTACGGTTGCGCGCGCTTCTTTACGGAATATTTCCGCGTGCCGGATTACGAAGTCCACTTCGGCGGCATCACCATCTCGGCCGGGCAGATGCTGTCGGTGCCGATGATCGTGCTGGGCATCATCCTGCTGGTGCTGGCCTACAAGCTGAAGCAGCAGGCACAGGCGCCTTCTGAAGCTGCACTGGTCGGCAAGAAGTAATCCTCTCCTGCTCACGAAAAAGGGCGGTACCGATTCGACTTCGGTACCGCCCTTCGTTTTGCTGGCCTGTGGAAAACTCAGGCCTTCTTCAATGCACTGGCCACCTTGGCGATCTCGGTGATCTTGTCCCAGTCACCCGCTTCGATGGCGGCCTTGGGGGTCAGCCAGGAGCCGCCCACGCAGACCACGTTCTTGCAGGCCAGGAACTGCGGTGCAGTCTCTTGCGTGATGCCGCCGGTGGGGCAGAAGGAGACATCCGACAAGGGACCGGCGATGCCGTTGAGCATGCCGATGCCGCCCGCGGGCACGGCCGGGAACAGCTTCAGCTGGCGGAAGCCCGCCTCGCGCGCCGCCATCACTTCGGACGGGGTCATCACGCCCGGCAGCAGCGGCAGGCCACTGCGCTTGGCAGCTTCGATCAGCGCCGGGGTCAGACCGGGCGAAACACCGAAGACGGCACCTGCATCACGCGAGGCGGCGAATTCTTCCGGCGCAGTCAAGGTGCCGACGCCGACGATGGCGTCCGGCACCGACTCGGCGATGGCGCGGATGGCCGGCAGGCCGTGCTCGGTGCGCAGCGTGATTTCCAGCACGCGGATGCCGCCTGCCACCAAAGCGCGTGCCAGCGGCACGGCGTGTTCGAACTTGTCGATGGCGATCACCGGGATGACCGGCGAGGCGCGCATGATTTCCAGTGTGGTCTTCATACCGTGGCTTTCTCTTTCTCAAAAATCGGCGGCAGGCCGAAGGTGGCGCCGCCCTCTTCTGCGGTTCCCACCGCGTTGCGGAACAGGCTGAACAATTCGCGGCCCATGCCGTGCTGATTGTCGGAGAGGTCGCTGGTGTCGAGGCTGCGTGCTTCCCACTCGGCGGCATCGACCTTGGCTTCCAGGGTGCCGGTCTCGGCATCCAGGCGGATGATGTCGCCGTCGCGCACGCGACCCAGCGGACCACCGCCCAGCACTTCGGGCGTGACATGGATCGCGGCCGGTACTTTACCCGATGCGCCGGACATGCGGCCATCGGTGACCAGGGCGACGTGACGGCCCTTGTCCTGCAGGATACCCAGTGCCGGGGTCAGCGCGTGCAGTTCGGGCATGCCGTTGGCGCGCGGTCCCTGGAAGGTGATCACGGCCACGAAGTCGCGATCCAGCTGGCCAGCCTTGAAGGCGGCCATGAAGGCTTCCTGCGAATGGAAGACCACTGCCGGCGCCTCCACCACGCGGTGTTCGGGCTTGACCGCCGAAATCTTGATGACGGCACGACCCAGGTTGCCCTGCAGCAGCTTGAGGCCACCATCGGCCGCAAACGGCTGGGCCACGGTGCCCAGCACACCGGCGTCGGCGCTCTGGGCCGGTGCATCCTGCCAGGTCACGGTGCCGGGACGACCATTCTCGCCTTCGGTGGCCAGCATCGGCTCCTTGCAGTGCTGGCGCAGTCCCTGGCCGAGGATGGTGGTGACGTCGTCGTGCATCAGGCCGGCATCGATCAGCTCGCGCAGCACGAAGCCGGTGCCGCCAGCGGCATGGAAATGGTTCACGTCGGCGGTGCCGTTGGGGTAGATCTTGGTGATCAGCGGAACCACGGCGGAGAGCTTGTCGAAGTCGTCCCAGTCGATCACGATGCCGGCCGCCTTGGCGATGGCCACCAGGTGCAGCGTGTGATTGGTGGAGCCGCCGGTGGCGTGCAGTGCGACGATGGCGTTGACGATGGCCTTCTCGTCGATCATGCGGCCCACCGGAGTGTATTGGGTGCCGAGGTCGGTGATCCTGGCGGCCTGCTTGGCGGCGGCCGCAGTCAGCGCGTCGCGCAGCGGGGTGTTGGGGGTGATGAAGGCCGCGCCCGGCAGGTGCAGGCCCATCGCTTCCATCAGCATCTGGTTGCTGTTGGCGGTGCCGTAGAAGGTGCAGGTACCGGCGCCGTGGTAGGACTTGGATTCCGCTTCCAGCAGTTCGGCGCGACCGATCTTGCCGGCCGTGTAGAGCTGGCGGATCTTGACCTTGTCGCTATTGCTCATGCCGCTGGTCATGGGACCGGCGGGCACGAACACCGCCGGCAGGTGGCCGAAGTGCAGCGCGCCGATCAGCAGCCCCGGCACGATCTTGTCGCACACGCCCAGATACAGCGCGGCGTCGAACATGTTGTGGGACAGCGCAATGGCGGTGGCCATGGCGATGGCGTCGCGCGAGAACAGCGACATCTCCATGCCGGTCTGGCCTTGGGTGACGCCGTCGCACATGGCGGGGGTGCCGCCGGCGAACTGCGCCACGGCGCCGGCTTCACGGGCGGCGTCCTTGATGATCTGGGGGAAACGCTCGAAGGGCTGGTGCGCCGAGAGCATATCGTTGTAGGCCGAGACAATCGCCAGCGAGGGCGCCTTGTCTTCCTTCAGCTTCAGCTTGTCATTGGCGGGGAAGGCGGCGAAGCCGTGGGCCAGGTTGGTGCAGGCCAGTGCGCCACGCTGCGCGCCCTTGCGGCGGGCCGCTTCCAGGCGTTCGAGATAAGCGGTCCGGTAAGGACGGCTACGTTCGGCGATGCGTTGGGTGACGCTGGCTAAGGTAGCGTTGAGAGGCATTGTCGGTTTCCTGTTAGCGTTAACACTGTAATTTTACTACATAAATTTGCGCGAATGAAATCATACACTTAGAGCACTGCAGCATGGCCAAACCGTGCATCTTTTCATTGGTGAACATCAATCCGCTTCAAAAGCCTTATCAGTCTTCGCTTCCCGGCTAGCGGCAGGGATGCCGGCAGGCAATGTAACAGGGCCGTCATAAACTGTAGTGAAACTACCACTTCGGCGGCATTTGATGTATAGTCACCCGCATTGTCCCAAGAACATGAACACGGCCTGCCCGGCTCTTTTCCTGCAATGCGCATGACGACATGGCGCATGGACCGCAGGGATGGATGCCGCCGCCAGACATGACAGGCCACGACAGCCAACCCATCTCCGACTCATGCATACACCCGCCCTGACCGACACGGCCGCCTTCAAGGCATTGCAAGAACACCACGCCACGGCTGTCCAGTGGCACATGCGCGATCTGTTCGCCCGCCAGCCCGACCGTTTCGAGCGCATGCATGTGCGCGCCGCCGGGCTCCTGCTGGACTACTCCAAGAACCGCATCGACACCGACACCCTCGCGCTGCTGATGAGCCTGGCCCGCGAGCGCGGCGTGGAAGCCCTGCGGGATGCCATGTTCAATGGCGAGAAGATCAACTTTACCGAACATCGCGCCGTCCTGCACACCGCGCTGCGCGCACCCGAAAATGTGGCCGGGGCCGTAGTGGACGGACAACCCGTTGCGTCAGAGGTTCATGCGGTGCTCAAGCACATCCGTGCATTCAGCGAGCGCGTGCGCAGCGGTACCTGGCGCGGCTACAGCGGACGCGAGATCACCGACATCGTCAATATCGGTATCGGCGGCTCCTTCCTGGGCCCGCAAATGGTGTGCACCGCCCTGCGCGCCTACGCGCACCCACGCCTGCGCGCCCACTTCGTTTCCAATGTCGATGGCCATGACCTGGAAGAGGTGCTTTCCCGCATCGATCCCGAGACTACGCTCTTCATCGTCGCCTCCAAGACCTTCACCACCCAGGAAACCATGCTCAACGCCCGTTCGGCGCGCGCCTGGTTCTTGCAGCACGGCAAGCCCGCAGACCTGGCCCGACATTTCGTGGCTGTCTCCACCAATGCGGCCGAGGTGGTCGCCTTCGGCATCGATACCGAGAACATGTTCCCCTTCTGGGACTGGGTGGGTGGCCGTTATTCGGTCTGGTCGGCCATCGGCCTGCCGGTGGCGCTGCTGGTCGGCTACGACAATTTCGCTGCCTTCCTGGCCGGCGCGCACGATATGGACCGCCATTTCCGTGAAGCTCCGCTGGAATCGAACATGCCGGTGATCCAGGCGCTGGTGGGCATCTGGAACCGCAACTTCCTCGGCAGCGCCTCGCTGAGCATCGCCCCCTATCACCAATGGTTGCGCTTCTTCCCATCCTACCTGCAGCAACTGGACATGGAGAGCAACGGCAAGCGCATCACCCGTGACGGCACGCCGGTCACGACCCTCACCTGTCCGGCCATCTGGGGCGACGTCGGTACCAATGGCCAGCACGCCTATTTCCAGCTGCTGCACCAGGGTACCGACATCACGCCCATCGACTTCATCGCCGTCCTCAAGCCCTCGCACGGTATTGCCGGACACCAGGAAGCGCTGCTGGCCAACTGCTTCGCGCAGTCCGAAGCCTTCATGCGCGGCAAGGACGCCGACGAGGTGCGCGCCGATCTGCAGGCACAAGGTCTGCCCGAAGCGGAACTCGCGGCCCTGATCCCGCACAAAACCTTCGAGGGCAACCGCCCCAGCAATACCCTGCTGCTGCCGGAACTGAGCCCGCATGCCCTGGGCGCGATGATTGCGCTGTACGAGCACAAGACCTTCGTGCAGGGCGCGATCTGGGGCATCAACAGCTTCGACCAGTGGGGCGTGGAACTGGGCAAGGTGCTGGCCAAGACCATCCTGGGCGAACTGCAGGCCGAGGATGCTCCGCAGGCCGCACGCCACGATGCCTCCACCAGCGCCCTGATCGCCCTGGCCCGCCAGACCGCCCAGACCAGCCGGCAGGGCAACTAAACACGTAGCGCTCCATCCGCTACTTCACGTACAAAGAGACGACACACACCATGGCTACTTCTGATTTCGATCTGGTTTTATTCGGCGGCACCGGCGACCTCTCGATGCGCAAGCTGCTGCCCGCGCTGTATGCCCGAGACCGCGCCCGCGACCTGCCGCCCGATGCACGCATCATCTGCCTGGGCCGCGACGAGAAATCCCGTGAAGACTTCCTCAAGCTGGTGGAGAAGGATTCCAAACCCCACGTGCCGGCCGCCAACCTGGATGCCAGCGTCTGGGAACGCTTCACCGGCCGCCTGCAATACGCCTCGGTCAACGCCAAGGAAGCCGACAGCTTCAGCCACCTGAAGGATGCCCTGCGCGACATCGCCGGCCTGGCGCGGGTGTTCTACCTGGCGACTCCGCCCAGCCTGTTCGCCTCCATCTGCGAAAACCTGTCCAAGGCCGGACTGGTCACGCCGACCTCCCGCGTGGTGCTGGAAAAGCCGCTGGGCCGCGACCTCAAGAGCGCCCGTGACATCAACGCCCAGGTCGGCCGCTTCTTCCAGGAATCGCAGATCTTCCGTATCGACCACTACCTCGGCAAGGAAGCGGTGCAGAACCTGCTGGCGCTGCGCTTCGGCAACGTGCTGTTCGAACCCCTGTGGCGGCGCGAATGGATTTCCGACGTGCAGATCACCATCGCCGAAGAACTCGGCGTGGGCGGCCGCTTCGACTACTACGACACCTCCGGCGCCCTGCGCGACATGCTGCAGAACCACCTGCTGCAACTGCTCTGTATCGTCG
>Ga0308159_1000812_pt1 | contig 56685 bp, 23 predicted proteins | sample PhyCR1_FD_201040 | JGI IMG/M metagenome (GOLD analysis project Ga0308159, IMG submission 201040) | Phyllosphere microbial communities from UC Gill Tract Community Farm, Albany, California, United States - DLSLC.R1 | ecosystem: Host-associated > Plants > Phyllosphere > Unclassified | place: USA...
AGCGGCGCCATGACGAACATGAAACGGATCAACAGCCAGCTGACCTTGTTGACCCCTTGCTGGAACGACGTCACCGCCCGATCGGTGGCGCCGACCCGCTGCGCCAACGCGCCGAAATAGGTGTGATTACCGGTGGTGAGGATCACCGCCACGGCAGTGCCGGACACGACGTTGGTGCCCATGAACAGAATGTTGTCCAGCTCCAGCGGATTGCGCGTGTCGCGATCGGTCTGGCGCGGGAATTTCTCCACCGGCATCGATTCACCGGTCATCGCCGCCTGGCTGACGAACAGATCCTTCGCGCTGAGCACCCGGCAATCGGCGGGGATCATGTCGCCGGCCGAGAGCACGATCAGATCGCCCGGCACCAGTTGCTTGATCGGCAATTCGCGGCGCGGCGCGTCACGGCGCAGCACCGTGGCGGTGTTGCTGACCATGGCCTTGAGCGCATCGGCGGCCTGGTTGGATTTGCTTTCCTGCCAGAAGCGCAGCAGCGTCGACAGCACCACCATGGCAAAAATCACCACGGCGGCCTTCAGGTCTTCGGTCAGCCACGAGATCAGCGCCAACAAGGTCAGCAGCAGGTTGAACGGGTTTTTGTAGCAGTGCCACAAGTGCGTCCACCCTGGCAGCGGTTGCTCGTGCTCGATCTCGTTGAAGCCGTGTTGCGCCCGTAGCGCGTCGACTTCGATCTCGAGCAGACCTTCGCCATGGCTGCCAAGGGATGCCAGCAATTGGCCGCTGTCGCAATGCGCGGCATCGACCAGTGTGTTGGCCAGTGTTGGCGGGACTTCACGGTTGACCGTGCTGTCGTTGAGCGATTCCAGCAGTGCCAGACGGCGGAAGTGCCGGGCAATGTGGCGGTTGCGCAGGAAGCCTGCGAAAAATTCCTTGAGCGTAAGTTTCATGGCTGTTGCCCCTGTGGTCAGCCGGGAAACCGTCAAGCAGGTACGACCGCACCGCTGCCGCCGGAAAAACCGGCACGGCAGGGCGTGGCGCGCCGGTCAACAAGACAGGCGTGTCGATAGGGCTGCGATCACGACGGTGCAGTCGAAATCACGCTCTGTTCAGCGTCGATGAGAAGGACGTCGAGGCATGCCCAGGACGGGTCATGCACGGGATGCCGCTGCTCGCTGTTACGGCGAGACAACGGCAGAGAAAAGGCTGCGCGTTATCTTGCCGAGCATCTGCCGGTTACCGAGACCGGCCGACAACTGTCACTCGAACAAGTACCCACTGTGGGTCTCCGCTATTGATGAAAACGCGTGGAGCTTACGCCCGCAGCAAAACGGCTGGAAGAGATGTTACGGGGAATGTCGCGGGTGTTCAGGAAGGGTTCAGGAATCAGTTTTTCGCTGGACTTGAAGGCCCCATCGCGGGCAAGCCCGCTCCCACAGGGATCTGCGGTGAACACACATTTTGCGTCCAGCGCAGATCCTGTGGGAGCGGGCTTGCCCGCGATGGCGGTGTGTCTGGCGCAGCAGAACTCAGCTGGCCGTCGCCAGCAGCAGATCCGCCACCGAGCGCTGCCCACGGTGTCTGCCATGCTCATACAGCGAACCGGCAATCTCGTCCGCGCGGATCGGCAGCACCGACAGCAAGGTGTCGCTCAGGCCGTGGCTGGCCTGGCAGAAGCCCTGCATGTAGATGCCGGCCTTGCAGCGCTCATCGGTGATCAGCTTGTAATGGCGGTCGACCTCGAACTCGCCCAGATACTCTTCCAGCGGCGCCAGCAGCTTGCGATGCATCTGCCGTTCATAACCGGTGGCCAGCACCACCGCATCGTAATGCCGCACGGTAACTTCGCCGGTGGCGTTGTTGCGCACCGCCAGCTCGACACCGTTTTCGGTAGGCGTGGCGCTTTCGACCGTGGTCAGGGTGCGGAAGGCATGCCGGGCGATGCCGGAGACCTTCTGCCGATAGAAGATGCCGTAGATGCGCTCGATCAGGTCGATGTCGACCACCGAGTAATTGGTGTTGTGATACTCGTTGACCAGACGCTCGCGTTCGGCGCTGTTCTGCTGGAACACCAGGTCGGTAAATTCCGGCGAGAACACTTCGTTGACGAACGGGCTGTCATCGGCCGGCTTCAACGCCGAACCGCGCAGGATCATGTCGACCTGCACCGACGGGAACGAATCGTTGAGATCGATGAACGCTTCTGCCGCGCTCTGCCCGCCCCCAATGATCGCGATGCTCATCGGCTGATTGTTCACGCACGGTTGTCTGGCCATTTGCGACAGGTACTGCGAGTGGTGGAAAACCCGGCGATCGCCCTTCAGCGCCTTGAACGCCTCGGGAATACGCGGCGTACCGCCGGCACTGACCACCACCGAACGCGTGGTGCGCACGAATTGCTGGCCGTCGCTGCCACGGGAAATCACCCGCAACGCTTCAACCTGCTGGTTGTGCAGGACCGGTTCGATGGTCAGCACTTCTTCACCGTAACGGCTCTGCGCGGTGAACTGCCCGGCGACCCAGCGCAGGTAGTCGTTGTACTCCATGCGGCACGGGTAAAAGGTGCCGAGGTTGATGAAGTCGACCAGACGACCGTGATATTTCAGGTAGTTGACGAACGAGTAGGGGCTGGTCGGATTGCGCAGGGTTACCAGGTCCTTGAGGAAAGATATCTGCAATTCGCTCTGGGTCGACAGGGTGTTGCCGTGCCAGCTGTAATCGGCCTGCTTGTCGAGGAACAGCACATCCAGCTCGCCGTGGGTCGGCCCGCGCTCTTGCAGAGCGATGGCCAGCGCCAGGTTCGAAGGGCCGAAACCGACGCCGATCAGGTCGTGAACGATGGGCGTTGCAATTGCCTGAGTCATTTCCAGTGTCCTCTGGATGAACCCCTCAACAAGGGGCAAGGAGAGCCTAAGTGACCTGACCGGCCTTGGGCAGGACAGCAGGTCGTCTGTTGAGTAGGAACGAGGACAGTGAAATAAAATTTAACCGTGACGGCTCAATGGGCGTCCCATTGCTTGATGCGCTGGCGGCAATGTTTCATGGCGTTGACGATGTGCTTTTCCACCAGCGCCTTGGAAATGCCCAGTTGCTCGGCGATTTCCGGGTGCGACAGGCCTTCGATCTTGCGCAGTAGAAAACTGTCGCGGCACAGCGGCGACAATTCGGCCAGGGCGCGCTGGAGCATGGCGAGGCGCTGACCATGGTCGAGCGTGCTGTGCGGGGACGGGGTGAAATAGCGCTCTTCGTTGTCGAGCACTTCCAGCGATTCGACCTGGCGCAGAGCATTGCGCCGATGGCCATCGATGACCAGATTCAGTGCGGTGCGATAGAGAAATGCGCGGGGCTGTTCGATCGGGGTTTCGCTGGAGCGTTCGAGCACCCGCAAGTAGGCGTCATGCACCACATCTTCGGCGACCTGACGGTTGCCGAGCTTGGCGTTCAGGAAACACACCAGCTCTCGATAGTAGTTTTCCAACATGACTCCCGGCCGCAAACCTGCGGGTTCTGTCCTTGAGCGCACTGATCGGCGACGCCGCAAACGGCAGTAGCAAGATAGTGGCAACTTGAGAGGCGTAATTTATAGTAATTCTCATATAGATTTAAAGTAGTGTTTGGCCTTGACCGATAAATAGTCCGCTTCTATAGCTGTAACTTTGTGTGTCCGCAGTTAAATTCCGCCGCCCTTGCAACGTTTACAGGACAGCTTCCCGTGTCTGTCGCGCCCCGTGACAGCGTTCGATGCGGCCCCAACCTGTGTGCCAGCCGAACGACGGGCCGATTTCCACTGGCCGGAACCCTGCATGAAACGTCCCCGCCCTGCCCGACGCGCCCTGCTCGTAATCCTCTGTCTGATCCCGGTTGTCGGTTACGCCGCGTGGCAAATGCTGCCACCGGGTCGGGAAAAATTTGCCACCGTGCAAGTGTCGCGCGGCGATATAGAGAGCAGCGTCACCGCCCTCGGCACCCTGCAACCGCGCCGTTATGTAGACGTCGGCGCACAGGCGTCCGGGCAGATTCAGAAGATTCATGTCGAAGTCGGCGACGTGGTCAAGGAAGGCCAGTTGCTGGTGGAAATCGACCCGTCGACGCAGAAAGCCAAACTCGACGCCGGGCGTTTCTCGATCGAAAACCTCAAGGCGCAATCGCAGGAGCAGCGCGCCCAGCACGAACTGGCGCAACAGAAATACCAGCGCCAGCAAAACCTCGCGGCTGGCGGTGCAACCCGCGAAGAAGACGTGCAGACCGCCCGCGCCGAACTGAAAGCCACCCAGGCGCGCATCGACATGTTCGAGGCGCAGATCCGCCAGGCACAAGCCAGCCTGCGCAGCGATCAGGCTGAACTCGGCTACACGCAGATCTACGCGCCGATGGCCGGCACCGTGGTCGCCCTCGACGCGCGCGAAGGCCAGACCCTCAATGCCCAGCAACAGACGCCACTGATTCTGCGCATCGCCAAACTGTCGCCGATGACCGTGTGGGCCGAAGTTTCGGAAGCGGATATCGGCCACGTCAAACCGGGCATGACCGCGTACTTCACCACGCTCAGCGGCGGCAACCGGCGCTGGAGCAGTACCGTGCGGCAAATTCTGCCGGTACCGCCCAAGCCGCTGGATCAGACCAGCCAGGGCGGTGGCAGCCCGGCCAGCAGCAGCAAAAGCGGCAGCGCCCGGGTGGTGCTTTACACCGTGCTGCTGGATGTCGATAACGCCGACAACGCCTTGATGGCGGAAATGACCACCCAGGTGTTCTTTGTCGCTGATCAGGCCAAAGACGTGCTCACCGCGCCGGTGGCGGCCCTGCAAGGCAGCGCCAACGCTGACCGGCAGACTGCGCAAGTGATCGCCGCCAACGGCAAGATCGAATCCCGTGAAGTGCGCACCGGTATCAGTGACCGGCTCAAGGTGCAGATCCTCGATGGCCTCAATGAAGGCGACCATCTGCTGATCGGCCCGGCCAGCGGCAGCGGGGGTTGAATGCAAACGCCCCTGATCGACCTGCACGACATCCGCAAATCCTACGGCGGCGGCGACGCACCGCAAGTTCATGTGCTGCGCGGCATCGACCTGTCGATCCACGCCGGCGAGTTCGTGGCGATCGTCGGCGCGTCCGGCTCCGGCAAATCGACGCTGATGAATATCCTTGGCTGCCTCGACCGGCCGACTTCAGGCGAATACCGTTTTGCCGGGGAAAACGTCGCCGGTCTGGACAGCGATGAACTGGCCTGGCTGCGTCGTGAAGCCTTCGGTTTCGTGTTTCAGGGCTACCACCTGATCCCGTCCGGCTCGGCGCAGGAAAATGTCGAGATGCCAGCGATCTACGCCGGCACCCCGGCCGCCGAGCGTCATGCCCGCGCCGCCGCCCTGCTCGACCGCCTCGGTCTGGCGTCGCGCACCGGCAACCGTCCGCATCAGTTGTCCGGTGGTCAGCAGCAACGGGTGTCGATCGCGCGCGCCTTGATGAACGGCGGCCACATCATTCTTGCCGACGAACCGACCGGCGCCCTCGACAGCCACAGCGGCAAAGAGGTCATGGCCCTGCTCGACGAGCTGGCGAGCCAGGGCCATGTGGTGATTCTTATTACTCACGACCGCGAAGTGGCGGCGCGGGCCAAACGCATCATCGAAATCAGTGACGGCCTGATCATCAGCGACAGCGCGAAAGACAATCCCGACGCCCAGACCAGCGCCAACCCCGGCGCCTTGCAAGCCGTTGATCTGCGCAAGCGCCTGGCCGAGGGCGCCGAAGCCACCGGTGCATGGAAAGGCGAACTGGTCGACGCCCTGCACGCGGCATGGCGAGTGATGTGGATCAACCGCTTCCGCACCGCACTGACTCTGCTCGGGATCGTCATCGGCGTGGCCTCGGTGGTGGTGATGCTCGCCGTCGGCGAAGGCAGCAAGCGCCAGGTCATGGCGCAGATGGGCGCGTTCGGTTCGAACATCATTTACCTCAGCGGCTCGGCACCCAATCCGCGCACGCCGCCGGGCATCGTCACCCTCGACGACGTCCGGGCGCTGGCAAGCCTGCCGCAAGTGCAGCGCATCATGCCGGTGATCGGCACCGAGGCTGGCGTGCGCTACGGCAATGCCGACCACTTGAGTTATGTCGGCGGCAACGACACCCATTTCCCGGCGATCTTCAACTGGCCGGTGGTGCAAGGCAGCTATTTCACCGAAGCCGATGAAGCCAACGCGGCGGCCGTCGCAGTGATCGGGCACAAGGTGCGCAACAAATTGCTCAAGGATGTCGCCAACCCGATCGGCCAATACATCCTCATTGAAAACGTGCCGTTTCAGGTGGTCGGCGTGCTCGCGGAAAAAGGCGCCAGCTCCGGCGACTCCGACAGTGACGACCGCATCGCCATCCCCTACTCCGCAGCGAGCGTGCGACTGTTCGGCACGCGCGATCCGGAATACGTCGCCATCGCCGCCACCGATGCAGGCAAGGTCAAGGACGCCGAGCAGGCCATCGAGCAATTGATGCTGCGCCTGCACAACGGCAAGAAGGATTTCGAGCTGACCAACAACGCCGCGATGATCCAGGCCGAAGCGCGCACGCAAAACACCCTGTCGCTGATGCTCGGTTCGATTGCCGCGATCTCGCTGCTGGTCGGCGGCATCGGCGTGATGAACATCATGCTGATGACCGTGCGCGAACGCACCCGCGAGATCGGCATTCGCATGGCCACTGGCGCACGCCAGCGCGACATCCTGCGCCAGTTTCTCACCGAGGCGGTGATGCTGTCGGTGGTCGGCGGCATCGCCGGGATCGCCCTGGCGCTGATCGTCGGCGGCGTGTTGATCCTTGGCGACATCGCCGTGGCGTTCTCATTGATCGCCGTGCTCGGCGCTTTCGGTTGCGCCCTTGTGACCGGTGTTGTCTTCGGCTTCATGCCGGCCCGCAAAGCTGCCCGGCTCGACCCGGTCACGGCCCTTACCAGTGAATGATCGATCTATGAAAGCGCGACTCAGTGTGTTGACCGTGTGCCTGATGCTCAGCGCCTGCGGCAGTCCCGTTCAGCGCCCGGACAGCGGCGTGCAGGCCCCCGCGGCCTGGCAAGCGCCGCACAGCGCCAGCATCGCCCGCACCAATCCACAGTGGTGGACACAGTTCGGCAGCCCGCAACTCAATCGCCTGATCGAACAGGCCCGCGTGGGCAGTTTCGACCTTGCCGCGGCGGTCGCGCGAGTGCAGCAGGCACAGGCCAGCACAGTGATTGCTGGCGGCTCGTTGTTGCCGGAGGTCAAGGGCGGGCTCAATGCCAATCAGCAGAAACTGTTGCGCGGCAATGGCTACAGCCAGCTGGATGCCGACAGCAGCAACAAGGCTGTGGATTATTTTGATGCCAATCTGAGCGCCACGTACGAAATCGATTTCTGGGGCGCTAAACGGGCGTCGCGCGACAGTGCGCAATTTGCGTTGCAGGCCAGTGAATTCGATCGCGCAACCGTTGAGCTGACGTTGCTCAGCGGTGTCGCCAATACGTATGCGCAAACCTTGTCATTGCGCGAACAGCAGCGTATTGCCGAACTCAATCTTGGCAATGCGCAGAGCGTGCTGAAGCTGGTGCAGACCCGCTTTGATTCCGGTTCGGCGACAGCCCTGGAGCTGGCGCAGCAGAAAAGCCTGGTCGCCGCGCAACAACGGCAATTGCCGCTGATACAACAACAGGCACAGGACGCCTTGATCAGCCTGGCCGCCCTGCTCGGCCAACCGGTGCAGCAACTGGCGGCCCATCAGGAATCATTCGATCGCCTGCAATGGCCCGGGATTGCCAGCGGCGTGCCGAGCGATCTGCTCACTCATCGCCCGGACATTGCCCGCGCCGAAGCACAACTGGCTGGCGCTGCAGCCGACGTCCAGGTCGCGCGCGCAGCGATGTTGCCTGCCGTCACGCTGACCGCGCAGCTCGGTTCGGGCGCCAACCAGTTTGACGATTTGCTGCGCAGTCCTTTCTACAACCTGACGGCCGGGCTGGTGGCGCCGATCTTCAATAACGGCCGCCTGCGTGCTGAGCGCGACAAGGCCACGGCGCGTCAGCAAGAGCTGCTGCAAACCTATCGCGGCGCAATCATCAACGGCTTCGCCGACGTCGAAAAAGCCCTCAACAGCATTCGCGGGCTGGATGAACAACGCCAATGGCAGAGCGAAGAGCTGAATCAGGCGCAGAGCGCGTTCAACATCGCCCAAAGCCGCTATCAGGCCGGTGCCGAAGACTTGCTGAGCGTGCTGGAAACCCAGCGCACGCTCTATGCGGCGCAGGATCTGAATGTGCAACTGCGGCTATCGCGGATGCAGGCGAGTATTGCGCTGTACAAAGCGTTGGGGGGTGGCTGGCAGGCGTTGTAGGTGTTTTGACTGGAAGACCGGATTCGCGAGCAGGCTCGCTCCCACCCTGGATCCATTCCTACTGAAGAACTCGATCAAAGGTGGGAGCGAGCCTGCTCGCGAAGGGCCATGGCGGAGTCTCAAGCCGAACTCTTTTTCGGCTTGAGATTGCGCGCATACCAGGGCCGTTGCGGCACACGGCGCAACAGGCCGGAGAGTTTTTCCTGGTTTTCGCCGAAGGTGATGCGCAGGGCCAGTTTCATGGTTTCCGGATCCATCTCCACCGACCTGCCCTTCTGCAGGCCCGGCGTGGTGCTGCAACCGTGAGTGTCCGGCCCCAGCCATGGATCAGCGATTTCCACCCAGCGCCCCGGCGCAAACCACTTCACGCCGTTGACCTCAAGGCGCGTTACCTGGCCCGGGTGGAAGCGCTCGTGCGCGCGAAACCAGTCCTCGACGCGATCATCGATCCAGCCGTGAAAATGCCAGAACACCGGGTTCACATGGGATGAAAACGGGTCACCGAGAAAATCGTTCTCCGCAGCGAACCAACGCGCGGCGAAGTCATCCAGATCCCGTGCCAGCGGCACCGGCTGACCGTTGGAAGGATCGCGCGGTACCGACGCCCAGCGCATGTGCAGCCAGTCATGCAGGCCCAGCTCCACCTCGGACCCGAACTGGCCCAGGGTCAGCTGCGACAGATACTGTGGATCGCGGTATTGCGACTCCCAGACCTGGAAATTACTTTCATAGGTCTCGGCGGTTTTCAGGTCGCTGACCCACTGGCTGTACTCATCATCTTCGGCGGCCAGCCAGGTCGGCGGCAGCGCCGTGCCGTCGTGGTTGTCGAAGTAGCGCGCGAAGCCCTGACGATCACGCACCAGCTCAGGTTGCGGCAGCGGGAAAAACGCCCACGACGGCAGATCCATCATCGAGCGCGCCGTACCGAGCATGTGCCGATGCATGAAGAAAAAGTCGATGCCGGAACCGTTACGATCCTTGCGCGCGCCGCGGGCGTCACGCTCCTGGCCACGCGGCCCGGGCTGCCAGCCGAGGCCGCGCAGTGCGTTGCGTTTATCCTCGGGCAGCGTGTGCCACTTGTCGCGGGTGGCGTGCCAGACCTGATGGAACAGGCGATGTTCGGGCGACACCAGCCACGCCAGCAACGGCTCGTTGAGCGGGGTGCGCTGACGGGCTTCGGGGAACAGACATTTGACCGCGATGAAGCGGTTGTCCTGCGCAGGCAGCGCCAACGATCGATCGAGGCGCTGCACGGTGCCACTGAGCGTACCACTGCCGGCGTTGCCGAAATCGGCCCAGACCTCATCAAGGATCATGTTCAACTGGTAAACGACGCGACCGTCAGGGCCGAGCAAACGCCAACTGAGTTTCGCCGCCTCTGCCCCGGCCAGATCGCCGAGAATTCGGTAACGGGGTGTTTCATCGCTGCGCAAACGCTCGGCGGTGTCGAGAAAGCCATTGACGCCTCGGCCCTTTTGGCCGATGTCGAGAAACACTTCCAGGCCTTCGCCGGGCAAGCCATCAAGGCCCGCGTCGCTGCCGACAAAGCGAATCGTCCAGACACCGCGCAAGGCATTGGCCAGGCGCTGCCCGGCCGCGTCGGCGACATCGAACGACGCCTCACCGGGGGTGATCGTCGGGTCCGGCTTCGTCCATTCACGATGCCCGAACCAAGCCGCAGGTACGGCAGCACCGGTCAACGCCAGGCCTGCCATGAACCATCGTCGAGAAATCCTCATTGCCCTACCTGTGTCAGCCCTGAAGCAGGCTTTATCCAAGCTAGAACGTTTGCTGGATCGGCAAATTTAAGCCCTTGCCCAATGATTTACCTGGCACCCCAGTGACTAAATTTCCGCGCCATCCACTCGTTCCTCCCAGATAGCAAAGGCCTCTGCGCCTGCACCTCGACGGCGAACCTGACTGAGATGGCAATGACAAAACCACGTTCGAACAAGGCTCTTTTCATCGGCCTGCCGCTGGCGCTGGCGATCAGCGCCGGCGCTGCGTTTGCGGTTTGGGACACCTGGTTCAAGGACAATCCCGGCTACCCGCACAAAGTCATGCAGCAGGCCGAAGAACTGCACGAACACATGCTTTCGTTCGACAGCCACATCACCGTCACCCAGGATTTCGGCACCACCGGCAACGAAGTCGACAAGGACGGCAGCGGCCAGTTCGACCTGGTCAAAGCCAGTCGTGGGCGCCTGTCCGGTGCGGCGCTGACGATTTTCGGCTGGCCGGAAATCTGGAACGGCGCCAACGCCCCGCACAAACCCACGGCCGGTTTCGTCGATGAGGCACGCAATCAGCAGGAGGTCCGCTACAAGATCATCTCCGGCATGGTGCGTGATTTCCCCAATCAGGTCGGGATCGCTTACACCCCCGCCGACTTCCGTCGACTGCACGGCGAAGGCAAGTTTGCGATCTTCATCAGCATGCTCAACGCCTACCCGCTCGGCCACGACCTCGATCTGCTGAATCTGTGGACGGCGCGCGGCATGCGCATGTTCGGTTTCAGCTACATCGGCAACAACGACTGGGCTGACTCGTCGCGGCCGCTGCCATTCTTCAATGATTCGCCGGACGCCCTCGACGGGCTGTCGGATCTGGGCAGGCAAGCCGTCAAACGCCTCAACGATCTGGGCGTGATCATCGATGTTTCGCAAATGTCGACCAAGGCCTTGGAGCAAGTTGCGCAATTGAGCCGCACGCCGCTGGTGGCCTCGCATTCGGCACCGCGCGCGATGGTGGATATCCCGCGCAACCTCAGCGACAAGGAACTGCAGCTGATCAAGAACAGCGGCGGCGTGGTGCAGATCGTCGGCTTCTCGCAGTACCTGCGCCCGCTGACCCAAGCCACGCAGGACAAACTCAACGAACTGCGCAAGCGCTATGACCTGCCACCGCTGCCGAACCTGACCATGGCCCTGATGCCGGGCGACCCGATCATCGCCGCGTGGTCGGAGCAGAAATTTGGTGAATACGCCGGTCAGCTCTACGCAATTCTCGAAGAGGAACCGAAAGCCAGCCTCAAAGACCTCGGCGATGCCATCGATTACACCGTGCGCAAGATCGGCATCGACCACGTCGGCATCAGTTCCGACTTCAACGAAGGCGGCGGCGTCAAAGGCTGGGAGAACGTCGGCGAGATCCGCAACGTCACCGCCGAATTGCTCAGCCGCGGCTATTCCGAAGCCGATATCGCCAAGCTCTGGGGCGGCAACTTTCTGCGCGTCTGGGAGCAGGTCGAGAAATCGGCAAAACCGGCGCTGGCCGCAGCGCAGGACACCGTCAAGCCATGAGCAACCGTCGTGACTTTCTGAAGCAAGCCGGCATCCTCGCGGCGGCGCTGCCTCTGGGCGCCAGCTTGCCGAGCGTCGCCGCCACGCCAATCGCGCCACTGCCGCGCAATAAATGGGCGCAGTTGCAGCAGCAGTTCGATCAGGATCCGCAGTATCTGCACTTCTCCAACTTCCTCATCACCACCCACCCGACACCGGTGCGCGAGGCGATTGAGAGGCACCGCGCCGCGCTCGACAAGAATCCGGGGCTGGCGATGGACTGGGATGTCGGCGTGATCGAACAGCGCGAACACGACGTGCGTGTCTGGGCCGGGAAATACCTGCAAGCCGACGCCACACAGATTGCGCTGACCGGCAGCACCACCGAAGGACTGACGATGATTTATGGCGGCGTGCACGTGCGCGCCGATCAGGAAATCCTCACCACCGAACACGAGCACTACGCCACCCACACGATTCTCGAACTGCGCACCGCGCGCGAAGGCACCCAAGTGCGCAAGATTCGCCTGTTCGACGATCCGCAACAGATCAACGAGCAAGAACTGCTCGCCAGAATCGACCGCAGCATCCGTCCGCAGACCCGCGTGCTCGGCATGTGCTGGGTGCATTCGGGCAGCGGCGTGAAGCTGCCGCTCGGTGCGATCGGGGCACTGGTCGACAAGCACAACCGCAATCGCAGCGATGCCGACCGGATCATTTACGTCGTCGACGGTGTGCACGGTTTTGGCGTCGAGGACCTGAGTTTCCCGGCGATGAATTGCGACTTCTTCATCGCCGGCACGCACAAATGGATGTTCGGCCCACGCGGCACCGGCATCGTCTGCAGCCGCACGCCGCAAGTGAAGTACGTCACGCCGATCATCCCGACCTTTTCCGAGGCCGAGCATTTTTCCACGACGATGACACCGGGTGGCTATCACGCCTTCGAACATCGCTGGGCGCTGACCGAGGCGTTCAAGCTGCACCTGCAACTGGGCAAGGCCGAGGTGCAGGCGCGCATCCATGAGCTCAACAGCTACCTGAAAAAACGCCTGCTGCAGCGCCCGCAGATCGAACTGGTGACGCCACTGAGCCCCGATTTTTCCGCCGGCTTCACCTTCTTCCGGGTCAAGGGCAAGGACAGCGACAAGATCGCCGCGCACCTGATGGCCAATCGCGTGGTGGCCGATGCCGTCGAACGCGATGTTGGCCCGGTGATCCGTACCGCACCGGGGCTGCTCAACAACGAAGCGCAGATCGAGCGCCTGCTGAGCATCCTCGACCAGGCTCTTTGAGCCCGCCCATTTTTCCTTTTAGCGAGACGCGAAATGAACCCTGAGTCGCCCCGTTTTTCCTTGAACGCCCTGCCCGCACTGGTGCTCGCAGCTCTCGCCAGCGGCTTGTTGCCGAGTGCCGCTCAGGCCGCCACGCCACCGGCGGCGGGCAAGGTGTTCAAGGACTGCAAGGATTGCCCGGAAATGGTCGTGCTGCCCACCGGCACTTTCACCATGGGCACCCCGGATGACGAAGTCGGTCGCGAGCCCGACGAAGGCCCGATGCACCCGGTGACGTTCGCCAAACCTTTGGCCATCAGCCGCTTTCAGGTGCTCAAGGGCGAATGGTTCGCCTACCTCAAGGACAGCGGTTACCAGATGCCTGACGGCGACGACCGCCCGGGCCGCGCCTGCAAGGCAGGGATACCGGACTATCAGGGCAGTGACCCGCGCAAGCAATACACCGACCGCCACCCGGCCGTGTGCATGGACTTCGCCGAGGCCAACGCCTACGTCGCGTGGTTGTCGAAAAAGACCGGCAAACAGTACCGACTGGTCAGTGAATCGCTGCGCGAATACGCCGCGCGTGGCGGCACCAGCGGGCCGTTCCCCTTCCCCTTCGATGACGGCAAGGAATACAGCATCGCCAGGCACGCCAACACCTATGGTGCCGCCGACGGCTACAACTTCACCGCCCCGGCCGGCAGCTTCGCGCCCAATGCGTTTGGCGTGTACGACATGCACGGCAACATCTACGAATGGACCGCCGATTGCTACAACGAAAACTACGTCGGCGCACCGAGCGACGGCAGTGCCTGGCTGACCGGCAAGTGCGAGTTCAAGCGCATTCGCGGCAATGACTGGGGCGAGGCGCCGGTGTTCTCCCGTTCCGGCAACCGCAACGCGCTGGTGCCGGGTGATCGCGGCGACTGGATCGGCTTCCGGGTGGCCCGCGACCTGTAACCGTAGCGCCCGTTAAATTCAGCCCGCCCCCAGTCGTTTTACAGGTGGGCGCGATCCGTTGCGACGCGCCCCCGCCCTCTACGCCCCGGGCGAAGCCTGCGACCGATGCCGGCTTTCGTCGTTCTTTCACGCAGGGAACCTCCATGAGCAAACCAACACGCGGAGTGATCAAAGATCTGTTCACCCTGCTCAAACCCTTTCGTCTGATTGTTATCGCCTCGACGCTGCTGGGCATGGTTGGCGGCCTGAGTGTCACGGTACTGCTGGCGACGATCAACAATGCGCTGCATGCCGAAGGCGGCCTGACCCAAAACGTCGTCACGCTGTTCGCCGGCCTCTGCCTGTTGGCGCTGACCAGTTCGATTTTCTCCGACATCGGTACCAATTACGTCGGCCAGCACATCATTGCCAAACTGCGTAAAGAGCTGGGTGAAAAAGTCCTTTCGGCGCCGATCGAGCAGATCGAGCGCTACCGCAGCCATCGGCTGATTCCAGTGCTGACCCACGACGTCGACACCATCAGCGATTTCGCCTTTTCCTTCTCGGCACTGGCGATTTCCATGACAGTGACCCTCGGCTGCATGGGTTACCTGGCGATGCTGTCCTGGCCGATGTTCCTGATGATGGGCAGCGCTATCGTGATCGGTACCGTCATTCAATACATTGCCAGCGGTCGGGGCATGCAGGGTTTCCGCAAGGCCCGTGATTACGAAGACGATCTGCAAAAACACTACAACGCCGTTGCCGAAGGCGCCAAGGAACTGCGGATTCACCGTCCGCGTCGGCATCGCATGTTCGTTTCCGGCATTGCCGAAACCGCCGACAAGATCTGCGCCACCCAGGTGCGCTCGGTGAACATTTTCGTTGTCGCCAAAACCCTCGGCTCAATGCTGTTTTTCGTGGTGATCGGTCTGGCACTGGCCATGCAGTCGCTGTGGCCGAGCGCCGACAAAGCGGTGATGAGCGGCTTCGTGCTGGTGTTGCTGTATATGAAAGGTCCGCTGGAACACGTCATTGCCGCACTGCCGATCATTGGTCGGGCGCAGATCGCGTTTCGGCGCATCGCTGATCTGTCCGAGCAGTTCTCCTCCCCTGAACCGCATCTGCTGCTCAGTGAGCCAGCGCACCCTCCCACTGCGGTGCACAGCCTGGAACTGACCAACGTGTCCTACAGTTTCCCGAGCGTCGAAGGCGCGGCGCCGTTCAAGCTGGGCCCGGTGAATCTGAAGATCGAACAGGGCGACATCGTATTCATCGTCGGTGAAAACGGTTGCGGCAAAACCACCCTGATCAAATTGCTGCTGGGCCTGTATGCGCCGCAACACGGTGAGATTCGCCTCAATGAGCAAATCGTCGATGCGCTCAACCGCGACGATTATCGCCAGTTGTTCACGACGATCTTCGCCGACTATTACCTGTTCGATGACGTGGTGCAGGGCGACACGCACATCCCCGAAGACGCGAACAAATACCTGCAGCGTCTGGAAATCGCGCACAAGGTCAGCGTGCGCGACGGCTCGTTCACCACCACTGACCTGTCGACCGGTCAGCGCAAGCGTCTGGCGCTGATCAATGCGTGGCTGGAAGAGCGTCCGGTGCTGGTCTTCGACGAGTGGGCGGCGGATCAGGATCCGACCTTCCGCAGGATTTTCTACACCGAGTTGCTGCCCGATCTGAAGCGTCTGGGCAAAACCATCATCGTCATTTCCCACGACGATCGTTACTTCGACGTTGCCGACCAACTGGTGCGGATGAATGCCGGCAAAGTGCTCACCGAGCTGCAACCTGCCTGACTGTGAAAATTCTGTAAAAAAACTGCGTTGAGTCTTTCCGGTTTTCGGAAGGCTCAACGTCTCACTTACAGTTAATAGAAATAGTTCTCAGTCAACACTTTGAAGAGTAGAAGAACAATGCCCGCACCGCACGGACTCCACCCGCTCGCCAAGGCTCTGCTGATCCGCCGTTCCTTACGTTCAACCTTGCCGGCGCTGTGCGCCATGGCCCTGACGTTGCCGATGATGGGTCAGGCGCAGGCCGCCGCCGTGGCGATCAATATTCCTGCTCAGTCGCTGGGGAGCGCGCTGCAGGAATTCGGTCGCCAGACCAATCTTCAGGTGCTGTACAGCCCGGATGAAGTGAGCGGTCTGCGCAGCGCAGCCGTCAGCGGCACGCTGGAACCGACCGCCGCCATCGGCCAGTTGCTGCAAGGCACCGGCATCGCTTACAGCATTGAGGGCAACAATGTCGCCTTGCGTTCGCGCAGCGCCAGCGGTGCGAGCCTTGATCTGGCTCCGACCAACGTTACCGCCAGCGCCGAGTCGGCCTGGGGCCCGGTCGACGGAATCGTTGCCAAGCGCAGCGCCACCGGTTCGAAAACCGACACGGCGCTGAAGGAAATCCCGCAGACCATCAACGTCGTCACTCAGGACGAAATCAAGATGCGCGGTTCGCAGTCGGTCACTGAAGCCCTGCGCTACACCGCAGGCATGACCGGCGGCGGCTTCTCTGACCGGGTAAAGATTTTCGACGAGCCAACTTCGCGCGGCTTCTCGCCGACCCCGCTGTACCTTGATGGTCTGCACCTGCCTTACGGCGGCGGCAGTACCGGTGGTTCGCTGCAGATCGACCCGTACAGCCTCGAACGCATCGAAGTGCTCAAAGGCCCGGCGTCGGTCCTCTACGGCCAGAACCAGCCCGGCGGCATCGTCAACATGGTCGGCAAACGCCCGACCGCGACACCGTTGCATGAAGTGATCATCGGCGGCGGCAGCTACGACCGCAAATACGGCGCCTTCGACCTCGGCGGCCCGATCGACGATCAAGGCGAATTTCTCTACCGCCTGACCGGTGTGGTCAACGACAGCAACGCGCAGATCGACTACGCCGACCAGAACCGCATGATGCTCGCGCCGAGCCTGACCTGGCTGCCGAACGACAGCACCAGCATCACCCTGTACGGCCAGTACCAGAAAGACCGCGATACCCCGGAAGCGCAAGGCTTGCCAGCCGACGGTACCGTTTACCGTACCGCCAACGGTCGTATCAGCCGCAGCCTGTTCCTCGGCGAGCCAAGTGTGAACAAGTACGATCGCGAGCAGTTCGTGGTGGGTTACGAGATCGCCCACGAGCTCAACGATGTCTGGACCCTCAAGCAGAACGCCCGTTACGCCGACGTCAACGACCGCTACGTCGCGCCGCTGCACGGCTACTCCTTCGAACCGAACCCGAACACCGGCATTGACGATGGCAGCTACCAGACCCGCTACGGTGTGGACTGGGCGCAGCACAACCGGGTTTACGGCATCGATAACATTGCCCAGGCCAAATTCAAGACCGGCGAAGTGGATCACACCCTGTTGCTCGGCGTGGATTACTACCACTTCAATACCCAGTTCCTCGGTCGCTATGACCGCAACGGGCCACCGATCGATCTGTACAACCCGGTGTACGGCAGTGAATTCAACTTCACCCAGCCTTACAAATGGGACAACACCGTCAAGCAGACCGGCCTCTACACCCAGGATCAGATCCGCTGGAACCAGTGGTTCGTGACCATCGGCGGTCGTTATGACTTCGCCGAAACCGATAACAAGGAACCGTTGAGCGGCACCCACTCGAACATCAAGGACGAGAAATTCACCGGTCGCTTCGGCTTTGGTTACGAATTCGAAAACGGTCTGACCCCCTACGCCAGTTATGCCGAATCGTTCCTGCCGCAAACCGGTAACGGTCAGGACGGCAAAGCGTTCGAACCGACCGAAGGCAAGCAGTACGAAGTCGGGGTCAAGTACGAACCGACGGCCATCGACGGTTTCATTCAGCTGTCGGCGTATCAGATCGATCAGAGCAACATGCTGACCAACGATCTGGGCAACCCGGGTTTCAGCAACCAGAGCGGTTCGGTGCGTTCGCGCGGCGTGGAACTGGAGGGCAAGGTCAACGTCACGCAGAACCTGCGTGTGCTGGCGGCCGTGTCGCGTAACCAGATCAAATGGCGCAGCGTCAATGACGGCCGCGAAGGTCGCACGCTGGCCATGAGCCCGCCGCTGACCGCCTCCGCGTGGGTCAACTACGACTTCGACATCTCCACGTCGCTGGCCGGTCTGGGCATGGGCCTGGGCGCCCGTTACGTGCGCAGCAGCTACGGTTCGGACTACGAGGAAGATTCGTTCCAGATTCCGTCGTACACGGTGTATGACGCCATGGTTTCCTACGACCTGGAGAAATCGCCGCTGCACGTCAAAGGCGTGAAGTTGCGCATGAACATGGAAAACCTCACCGACGAGAAATATGTTGCCAGCTGCAACAGCACGCTCGACTGCTACTACGGCGAAGGCCGTACCATGACCGCCGACGTGACCTACAACTGGTAACCCGTACTGCGCTCACAGAAACGCCGGCAAATGCCGGCGTTTTTTATTGTCTGCAACTCATCACATCCGTTACACCGCTGCAAACACCTGCATCAGACGCGCGGCAATGTGCTGTTGCGCTTCCTGCGCCTCATCAATGATCGCGCCCATGCGCATGAAGTCATGGGTCATGCCTTCGTACACTTTCAGTTCCACGTCCACACCCGCCGCCTGCAAATGCCGCGCATACGCCACGCCTTCATCGTGCAGCGGATCGCACTCGGCCAGCACCAGCAGCGCCGGCGCTACGTTCGCCGGTACCTCGGCCAGCAATGGCGAGAAACGCGGATCGAGGCGATCGCCGGCGTCACGCTGATAGTGCTGGTAAAACCACTGCAGTGATGCCTTCTCCAACAGATACCCCTCGGCATACTGCTCGATGGACGGCGTGCTGCGACTGGCATCGGTCACCGGGTAAATCAGCACCTGCAAGCGCGGCCGTACTGCTGCGTCCGCCAATTGCCCGGCGAGCACTGTGGCCAGGCTGGCGCCGACGCTGTCCCCGGCAATCGCCAGACGCGTGACATCCAGCCCCAGATCCGCAGCACTCGCCAGCAGCCAGTCCCAGGCATCCCGGGCATCCTCGGCAGCTGTCGGAAAACGCCACTCCGGCGCCAGCCGATACGCCACCGACAACACCACACAATCGGCCATCGACGCCAGCGCGCGGCACAGCGAATCATGGGAATCGAGGCTGCCGACCACATAGCCGCCGCCGTGGAAATACAACAGCGCCGGGCGCCGCGCACCCAATGCCAAAGGCTGAGGACGGTAGATCCGCGCATGCAGGCGCGAACCATCGCGCACCGCTAATTGCACCTCGTCCACCCGGTGCAGGTCTTCACCGCCGGCATCCATCAACAGCGATGACTGATCGAACTGCTCACGGGCGACCGCTGGACTCAATTCATGCATGCCGACACGTTTGCCACTGGCGCGGCCGTTGCCGACCAATTGCAGAAACGCGGCGATATCAGGGTTCAACGACATTCAATTCTCCAGACGCGTCGGGCGCCATACAGGCGCCCGAGCGTTTTTCAGGTTCAGAACACAGTTCAGGACATGGCTACTGGTTCAACGATCTCGCCGAGCATTTCTTCAGCCTCCAGCAGGAAAGTTTCATCGCGCGGGATCTGGAAGTGCCCGCAATCGAGCCATTCACCGCCCATGCCTGGCTGTTCGAGTTGCCCTGCCAGTTCCAGCGCCTCCTCCTCACGGCCCAGCGTCCACCAGCACACCGGGTTGACGTTGAGCGGCACACAGCGATCGAGTTTGCGCGACAACCGCTTGAGCCGCCGCGCCACACTGAACACATGCGCCAGCTCATCGGCGCCCAGCGCCACGTAGGTCGAAGCGCCACGTTCCGTGGCCATCGCGGCGCTGAACACAGCACGCAGATTCTGCGCGCTCTCTTCGCCCTCGATGTTCACGTCTGCTGCCTCCGGCAGGGTCACGCGCAAGAACTCGCGCAGGTCGTCGCGCCAGTCATCCACGGCCCCGACGTTGACCTTGGCCGACGGCACGAAGCTGTCGACCAGTCCGACAAACTGCACGGTCTGCCCGGCGTGCTCCAGTTGCGCGGCCATCAGCGTCGCCAGCGTTCCGCCCAGCGACCAGCCGAGCAAGTGATACGGCCCCTGCGGCTGTTTCTCGCGGATCTGCGCGACGTAATCGCTTGCCATGCTTTGCAGCGAAACATCGTTGAACGCCGGATCCAGGAGCATCCGCGACTGGATCGCCAACACCTGACGCCGACCGTTCAAACGGCGGGCCAGCGGCTCGTAGTCGAACACCGTGCCGAAACCGGCGTGAATGCAGAACAGCGGCGCCACAGCGTTGACCTCGGCGTTCATCGCCAACACAGCGGAAGCTTTCCCGGCGCTGCCCTGCACACCGGCGACCAGTTCGGCGATGCTCGGTTTCTGCATCAGGTCGCGCAGTTTCAGGCTCAGCCCCTGTGCCTTGAGTACGCGGCTGCGCGCCACCACTTGCAGGCTGAGAATCGAATCCCCGCCGAGTTCGAAGAAGTTGTCCGTGAGGCCGACACGCTCGATTTTCAGCACGTCCTGCCAGATCTTCGCCAGGGCTTTTTCCAGCTCGGTGTGCGGCGCCACGTAGGTCTGACGCTGGGCGTTGTCCGGATCGGGCAACGCCTTGCGGTCAAGTTTGCCATTCGGGGTCAACGGCATGCGGTCGAGCAACGTCAGGTGCGTCGGCACCATGTAATCCGGCAGGCTGGCCTTGAGCTGTTCACGCAGCTGCTCGCAGAAACCGTTGACCGGCGCATCGCGGCCCGCCAGCACATAGCCGAGCAGTTGCTTGCCGCTGGCCCCTTCACGCGCCACCACGGCCGCATCGCGCACGCCCGGTTGCTGCTTGAGGCGCGCCTCGATTTCCCCCAGTTCGATGCGGAAGCCGCGAATTTTCACCTGATGGTCGATGCGCCCGAGGTAGTCGAACGAGCCGTCGGCGCGCTGACGCACCAGATCACCAGTGCGGTACAAGCGACTGCCATCGGCGCTGAACGGGTTGGCCACGAAACGCTCGGCCGTGCCGCCAGCGCGGCCCAGATAGCCACGGGCCAGTGCGCCCCCCAGGTACAACTCACCGGCAATGCCGGTCGGCAGGCAGTTGAGGTCGCGGTCGAGGACATAACCGCTGCGCTCGCCCACCACGCTGCCAATCGGCGCATACGCAGCGCCGCAACGATCGTCCGCGCCAGCCTTCCAGATCAGTGGCGTGACCACCGTTTCCGTCGGGCCGTAGCCGTTGATGATGTATTGCGGTTTGAGCGCACGCCTGGCCAGTTCGAAACTCGCCTCAGGCACCGCATCCCCGCCGAAGCAGTAAATGCGCATGGCCGGCGGATTGCCGTGCTGTTGCGCGTGCTCGGCCAATTGTTGCAAGTACACCGGCGGGAACGCGGCCACGCTGACGCGATGCTCATGCAGCGCGTTATAGGTCTGCTCGGCAGTCCACAGGCTGTCGTCACGCATCAGCAGGCGCGCACCGTGCGTCAACGTGGTCAGCCAGCGTTCATGGGCACCGTCGAAGGCGAACGACATGAAATGCAATTCGCAGTCGTCCGTGCTCATTTCATAACGCTGACCAATCGCCTCGCAGTGCATCGCCAGCGCTCCGTGCGCCACGCCGACGCCTTTCGGCTGGCCGGTGGAACCGGAGGTGTAGATCACGTACGCCAGGTTATCGGCATGCACCGCCACCTGCGGCGCGCCGCGCGACTGTGCGCTCAGATCAAGACCATCGAGTTCCAGCACCTGCAGGTCGTAAGGCACCGGCAGCCCCTCACGCAGCGTCGAATCGCTGAGCAGCAACGCCATACCCGAATCACCCATCAGATAGCTCAGGCGCGCACGCGGATACGTCGCGTCCAGCGGCACATAGGCGCCGCCGGCCTTGAGCACCGCCAGCAGCGCAACGATCAGGTTTTCGCTGCGCGGCAGGGCCACGCCGACACGGACTTCCGGGCCGACACCCTGAGCAATCAACGCATGCGCCAAGGCATTGGCCCGCGCATCGATGTCGGCATAACTGAACGTCTGGCCGTTGAAGATCACTGCCGTCTGCTCGCCGCGTTGCATTGCCCATTCAGCGATACGCTGATGCACCACCGGCGTCTGCGCTGGCAGAGGCGCCAGCGGCGTCAACAATGCCTGCGCCGTCGGCAGACCGATGCGTCCCAACGGTTGCGCGGGGTCTTGCGTCAGCGCCGCGAGCAAGCCTTCCATGTTGCTGCGGATGCCTTCCACGGTCGCCCGGTCAAAGTGCTCGCGCAGGAACATGTACTCGATCACCAGGCCTTCTTCGAGCGTGACCATCAAGTCCATCGGAAAGTTGGTCAGGCCGGCGCTGTTGCTCTCGCCGAACTGCAGCGAATCATCGCGCCACTCACGCAAGGCCTGATCGATCGGGTGGTTCTCGAACACGATGATGCTGTCGAACAATGACTGCCCGGCGCGTCCGGCCCAACGCTGCACATCGGTGAGCGGGGTGTATTCACGCTCACGCATCTCCAGGTTGAAGTCCTGCAACTCGCGCAGCCACTCGCCGACGGCTTGCTCGGCCGGTACGTCCTTGATCACTGGCAAGGTGTTGATGAACAGACCGAGGATCGACTCGGACGCCGGCAGACTCGCCGGCCGCCCCGCCACCGTCGCGCCGAACGCCACGCACCGCTGGCCGCTGTAGCGGCTGAGCAGCATCAGCCACGCGCCCTGCACCAGCGTATTGAGGGTGACCTGCTGCGATTGCGCGAACGCCTTGAGTTGCTCGGTACGGGTTTCGCCCAAACGGCTGTACAACGCTTCGTGCCCCTGCCCGCTGCCGGTGCGCACCAGCGCATCGGCGAGGTAGGTCGGCTCATCGAGCAACGCCAGATGTTCACGCCAGAAACCTTCGCTGGCCTGGGCATCCTGTTGTTGCAGCCAGTTGATGTAATGGCGGTACGGCACCGCCTCGGCCAGGGCCTGACCGGAATACTGGCTGAGCACTTCACCGATCAACTGCGAACTGCTCCAGCCGTCGATCAGAATGTGGTGATAGGTCCAGATCAGTTGATAGCTGTCCTCGCCCACCTGCACCAGCGTCAGGCGTTGCAGCGGCGGCTCATCGAGATCGAAGCCCTTGGCCCTCTCGGCATCGGCCAGCGCTTGCAAGGCGGCGGCAGAATGATCCTGCGCACGCCAGTCGAGCACGCTGATCGGCAACGGCGCGTCGGCGAGCACGAACTGCAGCGGTTCGGTCATGTCCTGCCAGAGGAACCCGGTGCGCAGAATGTCATGGCGACGGGCGACCGCTTCCCATGCTGCCGTAAACCGCAGCGGCTGCAGACCCTGCACCGCAATGCTCACCTGATTGATATACAGATCGGCTTGCGGCGAATTCAACCCCAGGAACAGCATGCCCTGCTGCATCGGCGACAAGCGGTACAGACCGTCGAGCTGACCGCGCGGCAAGGGCAATTGCGCGATCTGCGCCTCGCTCAGACCGTGCAACGGCATATCGATCAGGGCCGCCACCGGCGCCCGAATGCCGGCACTGGTTTCGGCGCGCAGGGCCAGTTGTTGAATGGTCGGTTGCTGGAACAGATCCTTCGGGCTCAGCTCGATGCCCTGCGTGCGCGCACGGCTGACCACCTGAATCGAAATGATCGAGTCACCGCCCAAGGCGAAGAAGCTGTCAGTGGTGCTGATTCGCTCAAGCCCCAGCACGTCCTTCCAGATGTCCACCAGCGTCTGCTCGATGGCCGTCGTCGGTTCGACGTGTTGCTGCGCCGTCGAGAACTGCAGCGCCGGCAGGCGTTTGCGCTCGAGTTTACCGTTCGGGCTCAGCGGCATTTGCGCCAGCCATACGCGGTGCGCCGGCACCATGTAATCCGGCAGGCGTGCGCCCAGCCAGCTCGACAGGTCGTCGTGCAGCCCGGTGCGCTGCGACTCGCCGGCCTCGACGATCGCCGGATCATTCGGCACCAGATACGCCACCAGTTGCTGGCTGCCCAAAACCTCGCGGGCGACCACCACGGCTTCGCGCACGGCGGCATGTTCGAGCAGGCGCGCTTCGATTTCGCCGAGTTCGATGCGCAAGCCGCGCAGCTTGACCTGATGGTCGATACGCCCGACGTATTCGATGACCCCGTCGGCGCGATAGCGCGCCAGGTCACCGGTGCGGTACAGGCGCTCGCCACGGCCAAACGGGCTGGCGACAAAACGCTCGGCGCTGAGCCCCGGGCGGCGGTGATAACCCCGCGCCAGCCCGACGCCGCCCAGGTACAACTCACCGGCGACACCGATCGGCAACGGATTGAGGCCACTGTCGAGAATGAACGTCGACAGGTTGGCGATCGGCTGACCAATCGGCACCGCGTCAACGCCTTCGTCACGGCAGGTCCAATGGGTGACATCGATGGCGGCCTCGGTCGGGCCGTACAAGTTATACAAACCGGCGCCGGGCAGTTTGGCGAAGACCTGCGCCTGCGCGTCCACTTGCAGCGCTTCACCGCTGCACACGATGCGGGTCAGGCTGATGCAGCTCGACACGTGGCCGTCCTGCAAGAACGCCTGCAGCATCGAAGGCACAAAGTGCAGCGTGGTCACCCGGTGCTCGTTGATCAAGGCGATCAGTCGGGCGGGATCGCGGTGATCGCCCGGTGCTGCCACCACCAGCCGCGCGCCGGTCATCAGTGGCCAGAAGAACTCCCACACCGACACGTCAAAGCTGAACGGGGTTTTCTGCAGCACGGTGTCTGCGGCCGTCAGCGCGTAAGCCTGCTGCATCCACAGCAACCGGTTGCTCAGCGCGCGATGCGCGTTGCCGGCACCTTTGGGCATGCCGGTGGAGCCCGAGGTGTAGATCACGTAAGCAAGGTTACTGGCGTCGCAGGCCACCTGCGGATTGTGCGTGGGCTGCGCCGCGAAGTCAGCGCCGTCAGCCGCCAGGCACAACGTCTGTACGTGGTCGGGAATCGGCAGATCCGCGAGCAGAGGCGCCTGCGTCAGCAACTGGTCAATGCCGCTGTCAGCGATCATGTAGCTCAGGCGATCACGCGGATACTGCGGATCGAGCGGCACATACGCGCCACCGGCCTTGAGAATCGCCAGCAAGCCGACGACCATTTCCAGGCTGCGCTCGAGCGCAATGCCCACCAGCACATCCGCGCCGACACCCCGTGCGATCAACGCATGGGCGAGCTGGTTGGCACGGACGTTGAGCTGTTCGTAACTCAGCGTCTGCCCGGCAAAGACCAGCGCCGGGGCGTACGGGGTACGCGCGGCCTGCGCTTCGATCAAGCGGTGAACGCCTTGCTCCAGCGGGTAGTCGATGGCGGTGGCGTTCCACTGTTCAACCATCACGCTGCGCTCGGCAGCGTCAAGCAGATCCAGCGTGCCCAGCCGGGTTTCGCCCGACTGCACCATCTGCTGCAACAGGTTGTGCAGTTGCGCGCTGAGGCGTTCGATCACCGAGTCGGTGAACTGCCCGCGCTGATAGCTGTAATGCAGGGACAATTCATCGCTGACATTCACCGCCAGCGTCAGCGGGTAGTTGGTTTGTTCGTGGTTGTTCACCGCGCCGAAGCGCAGTTCCTGCGGCGCGCCCTGCTCCAGCGCCTGCGACACCGGGTAGTTTTCGAACACCAGAATGTTGTCGAACAGCGCTTCACCGCTCTGCCCGGCCCAGCGCTGGATATCGAACAACGGCGTGTGCTCGTGCTCGCGCAGGCCGATGTTTTGCGCCTGCACACTCTGCAACCACTGGCCGATGCTGTGTTCCGGGCGCGGGCTGGCGATCACCGGCAAGGTGTTGATGAACAGGCCGATCTGTTGCTCGACACCTTTGAGCTCGGTCGGACGCCCCGCCACCGTCGCGCCGAATGCGACGCTGGCGTGCCCGGTCAGGCGCTGCAACAGCAGCAGCCAGGCCGCTTGAATCAGGGTATTGAGGGTGACTTTCTGCTGGCGGGCAAATTCGCCCAGACGTCGGGTTTGCCCGGCATCGAGGAAGCGATACAACTCACCGTGGCCGTCGCGGGACTCATCGCCAATGTGCGACTGAATTGCCTGCGCCAGACGGGTCGGTTCCTGCAGATTCGCCAGTTGCGCCGTCCAGTATTGCTCACTGACCTGCGCGTCCTGACGTTGCAGCCACGCGATGTAATCGCGGTACCGCCCGGCCAGCGCCGGCACGGTTTCGCCGGCATAACGCTGGAGGACTTCGCCGAGCAACTGCGAGTTGCTCCAGCCGTCCATGAGAATGTGATGGTTGGTGTAAATCAGGTGGCAGCGCTGCTCGTCAAGACGCACCACGACCATGCGCAGCAGCGGCCCCTGGCCCAGGTCGAAACCTTGCGCCTGCTCGGCCGCGGCCAACGTATCGAGTTCATTCTGGCAATCATCGCGCTCGCGCCAGTCGAGCACACTGAACGGCATGTCCAGTTGTTTGTGCACCACCTGGACGGCGCGTGCCAGTTCACCCTGCCAGACAAAACCGGTGCGCAGAATGTCGTGGTTATCCACCGCCGCTTGCCAGGCGTGCTGGAAGCGTTGCGGGTCGAGGCCTTCGACATCGAGGCGAACCTGATTGATGTAATCACCGCTCGCCTGCTCGTAGAGGCTGTGGAACAACATGCCTTGCTGCATCGCCGACAGCGGGTAGATATCGGCAATCTGCTGCGCCGCAACCGGTAAACCGTCGAGTTGCGCCTGCGTCAGGCCAGCCAGCGGGAAGTCCGACGGCGTCAGGCCCGCCACGCCGGGCGTCAGGCAATGATTAATCAGCAGTGCCAGTTCTTCGGCGTATTCAGCGGCCAGACGTTCGATGGTGTCGCTGTCGAAACGCTCTGTGCTGAACGTCCAGCCAACGCTCAATTCACCGCCATACACCTGACCGTTCAAGGTCAGCCAGTTGCCCATCGGTGCGTCCGGGCTTTGGTCCACACCGGCGTTATCCGGCGCTGGCGCAAACAGTGCGCCGTCATCAGCGGCGAAACTGCCGTCGAACTGGCCGAGGTAGTTGAAGGTAATGCGCGGCGTCGGCAAGGCGCGCAGGCTCGCTTGGGCCTGAGCATCACCGAGGTGGCGCAGTGCGCCGAAACCGATGCCTTTGCCGGGGATCGCGCGCAGTTGCTCCTTGATCTGTTTGATCGACTCGCCCGCTGTCGCCGCCGGGGTCAGGCGCACCGGGAACATCGAGGTGAACCAGCCGACGGTACGGCTCAGGTCAACGCCGTCGAACAGTTCTTCGCGACCGTGTCCTTCAAGCTGAATCAGCGTCGACGCCTGACCGCTCCAGCGCCCGATGACCCGCGCCAGCGCCGTCAGCAGCAGATCATTGACCTGCGTGCGATACGCCGCCGGGGCTTCTTGCAGCAGTTGTCGGGTCAATTGCGCGTCGAGTCTGCTCTGCACGGTGTGCGCCAGTCGGTTGTGCTGACCGGCATCGATGTTTTTACACGGCAGATCAGTGCTGACATCGCGCAGGCAGGCCTGCCAGTACGCCAGCTCCTGTTGCAAGGCTGCGCTTGTGGCGTAGCGTTGCAAGTGCTCGCTCCAGTCCTTGAAGGCGCTGGTTTTCGCCGGCAGTTTCACTGGCTGAGCGTCGAGCAATTGCTGATAAGCGTTTTGCAGATCCTCCAGCAGAATTCGCCACGACACGCCGTCGACTACCAGGTGATGGATCACCAGCTGCAAGCGCTGCGTGCCATCGGCCAGCGTCGCCAACACGGCGCGCAGCAATGGACCGTTGCGCAAATCGAGGCTGCGCTGCGCGCGGTTGCCCAAGGCTTCCAGCGCCGGCGCATCGGCGACACGCTCTTGCCACAACAGGTCGTGCGGCAGGTCTTCGACCGCGCGGTGTTCGGCCTGCCACACGCCATCGCGCTCGCAGAAGCTCAGGCGCAGGGCATCGTGATGGGCGACCAGCGCACGCAACACCTGCTCGACTTTGTCCGCGTCCAGGGGCTCACGGGGTTTGAGCAGCACGGACTGGTTCCAGTGGTGACGCTCAGGGATTTCATCGTCGAAGAACTGCTGTTGAATCGGCAACAGCCGGGCCACGCCGGTCACGGCTTGCTGATCGATGGACGATGCGTCATCGGCCCACTGCGCGACGTGTGCCAGACGTTGAATGGTCTGATGCTGGAACAGGTCTTTGGGGTTCAAACGAATCCCGGCCTGACGCGCACGGCTGACCACCTGAATCGAAATGATCGAATCGCCGCCGAGTTCGAAGAAGTTGTCGTTGAGGCCCACTTGCGGCAGTTTCAACACGTCTTGCCAGATCGCCGCCAAACGCTGTTCCAGCTCGCTTTGCGGCGCCTGCCAGGGCTGTTGTGCCTGACTCGCGTCCGGCGCTGGCAGCGCGCTGCGGTTGAGTTTGCCGTTTGCCGTCAGCGGTAATTGTGCGAGCAGCAACAGATGCGCCGGAATCATGTGGTCAGGCAGGTTGGCCTTGAGTTCGGCACGCACGCGATCGCGCCATTGCGTCTGTTGCGTCGCACTGGCGTCGAGCAACGCCTCGTCGTTCGGCACCAGATACGCAACCAGCTGCTGGCCGCTGAGGCCGGGCTGTGCGAGCACTGCTGCCTGACGCACGGCGGTTTGTTCGAGCAGTTGTGCTTCGATTTCACCCAGCTCGATACGGAAGCCGCGAATTTTCACCTGATGGTCGATGCGTCCGATGTATTCGATCACGCCGTCGGCGCGATAACGCGCCAGGTCACCGGTGCGGTACAAACGACCGCCGTCAGCGGCAAACGGATCGGGAATGAAGCGCAGTGCGGTCAGATCGGCACGGTTCAGGTAACCGCGCGCCAGGCCGGCACGGCCGACGTACAGCTCACCGATGCAGCCCTTGGCCACCGGGTTGAGATCGCCATCGAGCAAGTACCACGACAAGTCGCCAATCGGTGCGCCGATCGGGCTGCTTGCGTCGCGCTGCAAGTCGGCCATCGACAAAGGTCGGTAGGTCACGTGGACGGTGGTTTCGGTGATGCCGTACATGTTGATCAGTTGCGGCGCCTGATCACCGAAACGCTCGAACCATGGCCGCAGGCTCTTGACCTCCAGCGCCTCGCCGCCAAATACCACGTAGCGCAGCGCCAGTGGTTGCGCGGCGTGCTCCGGGGCACAGGCCACTTGCATCAGTTGCTTGAATGCCGACGGCGTCTGGTTGAGTACGGTGATGCCGGCGTGGCTGAGCAAGGCCAGGAAATCTTGTGGCGAACGGCTGACCTCGTAAGGCACCACCACCAGTTTGCCGCCGTACAGCAGCGCACCGAAGATCTCCCACACCGAGAAGTCGAACGCGTAGGAATGGAACAGGCTCCAGACGTCTGAAGGACCAAAGTCGAACCAGGCATCCGTGGCTGCGAACAGCCGCAATACATTGCGATGCGTGAGCAAGGTGCCCTTCGGCTGACCGGTCGAACCCGAGGTGTAAATCACATACGCGAGGTTGTCGGCGCTCATCCGCACTTGCGGATTGCTTTCGCTGTAGCCTTCAAGGCCATCTGGCTGATCAAGCATCAGGCTGCGCATGGAATCGGGGACCGGCAGACGCGCGAGCAGATGGCTTTGGGTCAGCATCAACGCGATGCCGCTGTCGTCGATCATGTAGCTCAGGCGTTCTTGCGGGTAGCTCGGATCCAGCGGTACGTAAGCGCCGCCGGCCTTGAGAATCGCCAGCAGGCCGACCAGCATGTCGAGGCTGCGCTCCACCGCCAGGCCGACGCGCACGTCCGGGCCGACGCCACTGGCGATCAGCTTGTGGGCCAATCGGTTCGCGCGAGTGTTGAGCTCACCGTAGCTCAGTGATTGCTCGGCGCACGTCACGGCAACCGCCTGCGGTGCGCGCGCCGCCTGCGCTTCGATCAACGAGTGCAGGCATTGCTCGCTGGGGAAATCGGCCACCGCCGGGTTCCATTGGCGCAAGGTCGCCGCGCGCTCGGTAGCGTCCTGCAGCGGCAAATCAGCGATACGCTGGCCGCTGTCGGCAACGATGCCGTGCAGCAGATTTGTCCAATGGCCAGCAAAACGCGCCATGGTTTCAGCGTCGAACAGGTCTGTGGCATAGGTCAGTTCAGCCCAGACGTTGTCGGCCGATTCAAACGTGTCGAGGGTCAGGTCGAATTGCGCGGTATGCGAGACCCAGTTCAAGCCTTCGATGGCCAGCTTCGGCAAGCGTGTCGCGCCGTGCTCCCGACGGGCCTGGCTCTGGTGATTGTGCAGCACCTGGAACAGCGGCGCATGACTCAGGCTGCGCTCCGGTTGCAGCGCGTCGACCAGTTGTTCGAACGGCAGATCCTGATGAGCCTGCGCGCCGAGCACGGTATTTTTCACTTGCTGCAACACGCTGCGGAACGTCTGTTGGCTGTCGAATTGGGCCTTGAGCACCTGCGTGTTGACGAAGAAACCGATCAAGCGCTCGGTCTCGACCCGGTTGCGGTTAGCCACGGGCACGCCGACGCGAATCTCGGCCTGACCGCTGTAGCGATGCAGCACGGTCTGGAATGACGCCAACAACACGGCGAACAGCGTGACATGTTCGCGCTGCGCAAGGTCCTTGAGGCCCGCCGCCAGTTCTGCGCTCAGTGGAATGTCCTGACGAGCGCCGCGATAGCTTTGTTCGGCCGGGCGCGGACGGTCGGTCGGCAGCTCGAGCAACGGCTGGTCGCCATCGCCCAATTGTGCCGTCCAGTAATTCAATTGTCGTTCCCGCTCACCGGCATCCATCCACTGACGCTGCCACACCGCATAGTCGGCGTATTGCATCGCCAGCGTTGGTAATGCGGCAGTCCGGCCCAGAGTGTGGGCGGCATACAGGGCGATCAGTTCGTCGATCATGATGTTCATCGACCAGCCATCGCAGACGATGTGATGCAAGGTGATGATCAGCGCGTGGTCATCCGCAGCCAGGCGCAGCAGTTTGACCCGCAACAACGGGCCTTGCTGCAGGTTGAACAGCTGCCGGGTTTCTTCAGCGACCAGCGCTTGCAGAGCGTCGTCTTCGACGTTACCGACATCCTGCACCTGCAGATCCAGCGCCGCCTCGGCCTGAATCACTTGCAGGGTCTGGCCCTGTTCTTCCACAAAGCAGGTGCGCAGCGATTCGTGGCGAGCGATCAAGGCATCGAAGCTGCGTTGCAACGCCGGCAGATCCAGTTCGCCGCGCAAACGCAAAGCGGCCGGAACATGGTAGGCGGTGCTGCCCGGTTCGAGTTGCCAGAGGAACCATTGACGTTCCTGAGCGTAGGACAATGCCAGCGGTTGCAGCCGAGGCAACGCGATCATCGGCGGCTGCCGGTGTGCCTGTTCGACGCCCAGTGCCGCGACAAAATCGATCAGCGTGCTGTGTTCGAACAAGGTGCGCAGCGGTACTTGTACGTTGAGTGCCTGGCGCACCCGCGACACCACTTGCGTGACCAGCAACGAGTGACCGCCCAGTTCGAAGAAGTTGTCGCTCAGGCCCACCTGCTCAAGTTTGAGCACCGCCTGCCAGATCTCGGCGACCGTATGCTGGGTGGCGGTTTGCGGGGCGAGATAAGTTGATTGCAACTGACTGGCGTCGGGCGCCGGCAAGGCTTTGCGGTCGACCTTGCCGTTGGGGGTCAGCGGCAATTGCGCGAGGAACAACAGGTGCGCGGGCACCATGTATTCCGGCAGTTCAGCCTTCAGGCTGGTTTTCAGCGCCGCGCGCAAATCGGCGTGCGCGGCATCGCTGTCGGCCGGCACAACATAGCCGACCAGCTGCGCACCGGTCGGGCCTTCCTGCGCCACCACGATGGCTTCGCGCACGCTGTCCAGCGCGAGCAAGCGTGCTTCGATTTCGCCCAGTTCGATACGGAAACCGCGAATTTTTACTTGATGGTCAATGCGCCCGATGTATTCGATCACGCCGTCTGCGCGGTAGCGGGTCAGGTCGCCCGTGCGGTACAGACGCGCACCGTTTTTCGCGAACGGATCCGGCACGAAGCGTTCAGCGGTCAGGCCCGGACGCTGCAAATAACCGCGCGCCAGGCCCTCGCCACCGATGAGCAATTCGCCCGGCGCGCCGAGCGGATTCAGCGCAAGGTCGCTGCCGAGGATGTACAGCGCCGTGTTAGCGACGGGCGTGCCGAGGAACGGCCGGCTGTTGTCCGCGCTCAGCGCATGTTGCGCCGACCAGATCGTGGTTTCGGTCGGGCCATACAGGTTCCACACCCTTGGCGTCAGCGCCAGCATGCGCGTGGCCAGTTCCTGCGGCAGCGCTTCACCGCCACAAAGGAATGTGCGGCCGTTGAGCAGCTCCGCGTGCTCGTTGTCGAGCAGCATGCGCCAGGTCGACGGCGTGGCTTGCAGAATGCTGACGGCGTGGCGTTCGATCAGTTCGAGCACCGCTTGCGGATCCTGATGCACGTCCTTGCCGGTCAGCACCACGCAGGCACCGGCGAGCAGCGGGGCGTAGATTTCCAGAGCGAAAATATCGAACGAGAAAGTGGTCAGCGACAGCATGCGATCCGCAGCGGCAATGCCTGGCTGCTCGATCATGCTCGCGACAAAATTGCTCAGCGCCGCGTGGCGCACCATGACGCCTTTCGGTTTACCGGTGGAACCCGAGGTGTAGATCGTATAGGCCAGATGTTCGCCGTTGACGGCAACCTCCGGCGCGGTCTGTGGATACGCAGCCAGCCACTCGGCCGGCTGATCGAGCAGCAGGGTTTGCACACCCGGCGGGATCGGCAACTGCGCCTGCAAGTGCGCCTGGGTCAGCAGCAACTGCAGGCCGCTGTCCTCGATCATGTAGGCCAGCCGATCCTGCGGGTACGCCGGATCCAGCGGCACATACGCGCCGCCAGCCTTGAGGATGGCCAACAGGCCGACAATCATCTCCACACTGCGCTCGACCGCGATGCCGACCAGTCGGTCCGGGCCGACGCCCGCCTCGATAAGCTTGTGCGCCAGTTGATTGGCCCGCGTTTCCAGCTCGCCATACGTCAACGCGTCTTCGCCAATGATCAGCGCGGTCGCGTCCGGGGTTTGCTGCGCCTGCAAGGCAAAAGCCTGGTGCACGCATTCGGCCTGCGCGGTTCGATCAGCAACACGCCACCAGTCTTGCAGCAGCACCTTGTGCTCGCGGTCCTCCAGCAACGGCAGTTCGCCGATGCGTTGAGTCGGCGCAGCGACAATGCCTTGCAGCAGGTTCTGCCAGTGCCGCGCCAGACGCTCGATGGTGTCAGGCTTGAACAGATCGGTGGCGTAGGTCAGTTCCGCTGCCACGCCGTCGCTGGACTCGTAGGTGCCCAGCGTCAGGTCGAATTGGGCCGTGCGGCCTTCCCAGACAACGTCTGCGACGCTCAGGTGCGGCAACTGCCGCTGGCTCTGCCGCTGGGTTTGCTCGTTGACCGCCTGATGGTTGTACATCACCTGGAACAGCGGACTGTGGCTGAGGCTGCGCTCCGGTTGCAGCGCTTCGATCAGTTGCTCGAACGGCAGATCCTGATGCGCCTGGGCGGCCATTGCGGCCTGTTTGACCTGGGCCAGCAACTGGTTGAACGGCAGTTGGCCGTGCACCTCGGCGCTGAGCACTTGCGTGTTGACGAAAAAACCGATCAGTCCTTCCGTTTCCACGCGGTTGCGGTTGGCGGTCGGCACACCGACGCGAATCTGCGACTGCCCGCTGTAGCGATGCAGCAAGGCCTGGAATGACGCCAGCAACAGCATGAACAGGCTCGCGCCCTCACGTTGCGCCAGTTGCTTGAGCGCATCGGCCAGCGCCGACGGCAATTGCAGATCGAGGCGCGCCCCGCGGAAACTTTGTACCGCTGGACGCGGCTGATCGATCGGCAGTTCCAGCACCGGTTGCTCGCTGCCCAGGGTTTTCACCCAGTAAGCCAACTGCCGCTCACGCTCACCGGCTTCCAGCCAGTGGCGCTGCCAGATCGCGTAGTCGGCGTATTGCACGTCCAGTGCCGGCAGGGTCAGCGATTGGCCGCTGGTGTCGGCGGCGTAATGCTGGATCAGCTCGCCGACCAGCACTTGCATCGACCAGCCATCGGAAATGATGTGGTGCTGGATCAACGCCAGCACGTGATCGTCTTGCGCCACCTGCAAAAGCGCCACGCGCAGCAACGGCCCGTGCTGCAAGTCGAACGGACGCGAGGTCTGGGCTTCGACGAACGCCTTGATGCAGGCTTCGACACCGCCGGCGTCCAGGCCTTGCGGCAATGGCTCGACGCCGATGCTCAACGGCATGTGCGGATGAATCACCTGGCAAAACGTTTCGCCCTGCTCGGCGAAGGTGGTGCGCAAGCTTTCATGCCGCGCGACCAGGGCATTGAAGCTGCGCTCCAGCGCCGCGACGTCCAGTTGCCCCTTGAGGCGCAAGGCGCTGGGGATGTGATAGGCGCTGCTGTGCGGGTCCATTTGCCAGAGGAACAACTGGCGTTCCTGCGCATACGACAGAGGAATCGCCGCGAACCCGGAACGCGTCTCCGGGATCGGCAGATTGGCCGGCGAGACGCCCTCTTCGAGCATCTTCTCCAGGTACAGTTTGCGTTTGTCCAGCGGCAGAGTGATAAAGCGCTTGGCTACCCTCAAAGCAACACTCTTGTCCATCAGACTTCCTCCATATCGTCAAGCAGGGCTTCCAGCTTGTTCAGTTTCTGTTCGTTGATTGCCCCGCCTCCTGTATCGAGTCGAGCGACAAAATCGCTCAGGACGGGGTGCTGGAATAACAGTTGCGGGGTCAGCGTCAGGCCCAGTTCAAGGGCGATGCGCGACACCACGTTGACCGCCAGCAGCGAGTGCCCGCCCAGTTCGAAGAAGTGATCATGCAAACCGATGCGTTCAACCTCGAGCACTTGCTGCCAGATCGCCGCGACCTGCTGCTCAAGCTCACTCTGCGGCGCGACATACGCGGCCTGCATCTGGCTGGCATCGACCGCCGGCAAGGCCTTGCGGTCGAGTTTGCCGTTGGGCGTCAGTGGCAACTGCTCAAGGAACAGCAGGTGCGCGGGAATCATGTAGTCAGGTAACGAAGACTTGAGGCCAGTCTTTAGTCCGTCGCGCAGTTGCCGCTGCGCTTCGCCGTCGTACAGATTCAGTGACGCGGCGACCACGTACGCCACCAGTTGCGCGCCCGCCTCGCCTTCAACCGCGAGTACAGCGGCTTCGGTAACCGCCGACTGAGCGAGCAATCGCGCCTCGATCTCCCCCAGTTCGATGCGGAATCCCCGAATTTTCACCTGATGGTCGATCCGGCCCAGGTACTCGAGATCGCCGTGTTCGCGTTCACGAATCAGGTCGCCGGTGCGGTACAGCCGCGCGCCATTGCCGCCCAACGGGTTCGGCACAAAGCGCTCGGCGGTCATCGCTGCACGCCCCAGATAGCCGCGCGTGATGCCGGCACCGGACAGGTACAGCTCGGCCGACACCCCGTGCGGCACCGCTTGCAGATCGGCATCAAGCAGATGGCTGGCGCTGTGCGTGAGGGCACGGCCGATGCGTGGCTGGCCGCCGGCGGCGCGGCGCGTCCAGGTCGAATAGGTGGTGTCTTCCGACGGTCCATAGAGGTCGTAGACGTGCTCGACCGTCGACTGTTGATACAGCGCGTCGACCAGCCCCTGCTTGAGCGGCTCACCCGCCAGATTGATGATCCGTACGCTGGCGGGAATCTGCCCGGCACGATGCAGTGCAGCGATGGCCGACGGCACCGTGTTGATCAGGCGCACCTGATCACGCGCCGGCAGTTGCGGCAGCTCCAGTGCGTTGCGCGCGATGATCACCGAACCGCCGTTGGCCAATGTGACAAACAGCTCCCACACCGAGAGGTCGAAGCACACCGAGGTCGACGCCAGCACACCTTGAATGTCGTCGCGGCTGTAGACCCTGGCTGACCAGTCGATCAGCGCCATGACGTTGCGATGAGCAATGGCCACGCCTTTGGGCTTACCGGTGGAACCGGAGGTGTAGATCACATAGGCCAGGTTGTCTGGCTGCACCCGCGTTTGCGGCGCATCCGTCGGGTAGCCGTCGAGCGACAATTGATCCATCAGCAATATCCGGGTTTCGCCCGGCACGCTCAGGCTCGCGGCAACGGCTTGCTCGGTCAGCAGCACCCGCGCACGGCTGTCTTCGAGCATGTAAGCGACGCGATCGGCCGGGTAATCCGGATCCAGCGGCACATACGCCCCACCCGCCTTGAGCACCGCCAGCAACGCCACGAGCAACTGCGCGGAACGCGGCATCGCCACGCCCACGCGCACCTCCGGGCCGACGCCGAGTTCGATCAGCTTGTGCGCCAGACGGTTGGCCTGCGCGTCCAGTCTTGCGTAGCTCAGTTGCGCAGTGCCAAAGGTCACCGCCAGGGCATCCGGCGTCGCCGCTACCTGGCGAGCGATGCCTTGATGGATGCACAGTGGCGTGGCGAAAGCGCTGGCCACGGTCGGGCTTTGCTCGGTCAGCGTCAATTCACTGAGCGAGCGTTCGCCGGCCGCGGTCATCTGGCTGAGCAAGTGCTCAAGGTGCGCGCCCAATTGCGCCACACTGGCGGCGGCAAAGCGGTCGCGCTGGTAACTGAAATGCACCGAGAGCTCAGCGCCCATGTGCACCAGCAATGTCAGTGGATAGTTGGTCTGCTCATGGTTGGTCACCGCGCCGAAGCGCAGACCTTGCGGCGCGCCTTGCGCCAGCGCCTCGGCAATCGGATAGTTTTCGAACACTATCAGGCTGTCGAACAGCGCGTCACCGCCCTGCCCGGCCCAGCGTTGAATGTCCGCCAGTGGCGTGTGCTCGAATTCGCGCAGTTGCAGATTCTGCGCCTGCACCGCTTGCAACCACGCAGCCAGACTTTGCTGCGCTTGCGGCGCGCCAATCACTGGCAGGGTGTTGATGAACAGACCGATCTGCTGCTCGGCACCCGGCAAATCCGCCGGACGCCCGGCGACCGTTGCACCGAACGCCACGCAATGCTTGCCGGTGTAGCGTTGCAACAACAGCAACCACGCGGCTTGCACCAAGGTGTTGACGGTGACTTTCGAGGCTCGGGCAAACTCGCCAAGACGTCGGCTCAGATCAGCGTCGAGTCGCTGGAAATGATCGCCGTAACCGACCTGCGCAAGGCCACCGTGGGGCCTGGCGATGGCATCGGCCAGACGTGTCGGCTCGTGCAGATCAGTCAGTGCGGCCTGCCAATACGCTTGCGCAAGCGCCGCGTCCTGACGCTGCAACCAGTCAATGTAATCGCGATAACGCCCGCTCGGCCGCGGCACGGCTTCACCGCGGTAGTGCTGCAACACTTCGCCGAGCAACTGTGCGCTGCTCCAGCCGTCCATCAGGATGTGATGGTTGGTGTAGATCAAGTGATGCCGGTCGGCAGCCGTGCGCACCAGGACCAGACGCATCAGCGGTGCCGCGCGCAGATCCAGACCTTGCGCGCGCTCCTCAGCCGCGAGGGCTTGCAGCGCCGCGTCCAGATCCGCCCGAGCGCTCCAGTCGAGCACGCGGAACGGCACGTCGAGCTGGCGCAGTACCACCTGCACCGGCTGCTGCAGATCGCCCTGCCAGAAGAAGCCAGTGCGCAGAATGTCATGGGCATCGACCACCGCTTGCCACGCCGCCCGGAAGCGCTGCGGATCGACGCCATCGACGTCCAGCCGCATCTGGTTGATGTAGTCGCCAGCGCCCTGTTCGAGCAAGGTATGGAACAACATGCCCTGCTGCATCGGCGACAGCGGGTAGATGTCAGCGACGGATTGCGGTTGTGGCACCAGCCCGTCCAGTTGCGCCTGAGTCAACGCGGCCAACGGGAAATCCGACGGCGTCACGCCACGGTTGGCGCTGTCGCAGCAGTGCGCTATCAGTGCGGTGAGTTCTTGCAGGTATTCGTCGGCCAGACGCTGGATCGTCGCCGGGTTGAACATCTCGCGGCTGAAGGTCCAGCTGAGGTCGAGCGCGCCGCCGAAGACTTTGCCGTCCAGCGCCAGCGGGCTGCCCAGTGGGCCGGCCATGTTGACCTCTGCCCCGCCCGACTCGCTGGTCGGTACGAACAAGGCGTCGGCGCCGGCATCGAAACTACCGTCGAACTGGCCGAGGTAGTTGAAGGTCAGGCGCGGTTGCGGCAAGGCTTGCAGCGCTTGTTGCGCAGCGGCGTCGCCGAGGTGCGCAAGAGCACCGAAACCGATGCCTTTGTCGGGGATCGCGCGCAGTTGTTCCTTGATCTGTTTCAGCGAGGCGCCGAGGTCGGCAACCGGTGCCAGGCGCGCCGGGAACACGCTGGTGAACCAGCCGACGGTGCGAGTCAGATCGACGTTGTCGAACAGATCTTCGCGGCCATGGCCCTCCAGTTGCACCAGCACACTGTCTGCGCCGGTCCAGCGCACCATCACCCGCGCCAGCGCGGTTAGCAGCAGGTCGTTGACTTGCGTGCGATAGGCCGCCGGCGCTTCCTGCAACAGCTGCCGGGTCAGGGTTTTGTCCAGCTGCGTACGGATCGATTGCGCCTGATCATGTCGCTGGCCACCGTGCGGGTTGTCGCAGGGCAATTGACTCGGGGCCCCTTGCAGCTGTTGCTGCCAGAAGCCCAGTTCGGTCTGCAACGACGCGCTCGCGGCGTAGTCTTGCAGCGCCTCGGCCCAGGCCTTGACGGCACTGGTCCTGGCCGGCAACTGCACGGCCGCGCCGCTCAGAATCTGCCGGTAAGCGCTTTGCAGGTCTTCGAACAGAATCCGCCACGACACGCCATCCACCACCAGGTGGTGAACCACCAGCAACAGCCGTTGCGTGCCGTCAGCAAGATCTGCCAGCACCGCACGAATCAGCGAGCCGTCATTCAGTTGCAGACTGCGCTGGGCCTGATTGCCCAGCACCTCAAGCGCCGCCAGATCAGCGACCTCGACTTGCCACAGAACGGTTTCGCCCGCTTGCGTTGCGACATCGCGGTAGTGCGCCGACCAGCCTTGCGCCTGTTCGGTGAAGTTCAGACGCAGACTGTCGTGATGCGCCACCAGCGCATCCAGTGCCTGCTCCAGCACCTGTGCGTCCAGCGCGTGCGCCGGTTTGAGCATCACCGACTGGTTCCAGTGATGACGATCCGGGATGGGCTGGGCGAAGAACCACTGCTGGATCGGCAGCAGCGCCGTTGCGCCGGTTGCCGGTTGCTGATCGATCGGCTGCAGCGGTTCGCCGCTTTGCACCACGGCGGCGAGCGCCTGAATGGTCTGGTGCTGGAACAGGTCTTTGGGGCTAAAGCGCAAACCGCCCTGCCGCGCACGGCTGACCACTTGAATCGAGATGATCGAATCGCCGCCCAGCTCGAAGAAGTTGTCGTTGCGCCCCACACGCTCAAGCTTCAGCACGTCCTGCCAGATGACCGCCAGTTGCTCCTCCAGAGCACCGTGCGGCGCAACGTAGAATTGCTGCAGTTGGCTGACATCCGGCTGGGGCAGGTTCTTGCGATCAAGCTTGCCGTTGGGTGTCAGTGGCATGCGTTGCAGACGCACGACATAGGCCGGCACCATGTGCGCCGGCAGCGTTGCCTTGAGCTGTCCACGCAGCTGTACGGTGAAATCCTCGCGCGGCGAGTCACTGATCACATACGCGACCAGCCGTTTGCTGCCGGCGCTTTCCTGCGCCACAACCACCGCTTCGCGCACGCCGTCGAGGGCTTGCAGACGCGCCTCGATTTCGCCCAGCTCGATGCGGAACCCACGGATTTTTACCTGATTGTCGATACGCTGCAGATAATCGAACGTGCCGTCGGCGCGCTGGCGCACCAGGTCGCCGGTGCGATAGAGCACGCCACCGCGGCGGTTGAACGGGTCGGCGACAAACCGCTCGGCGGTCATTGCCGGGCGGTTCAGATAACCCCGCGCCACACCGCTGCCGCCCAGATACAACTCACCGGCCATGCCTTGCGGCAACAGGTTCAGATCGGCGTCCAGCACATAAGCGCTGCGATCACCGATGCGACTGCCGATGGGCGCATACGCGGCGCCACAGGACTCATCGCGAGCGGCCTTCCAGATCAGCGGCGTGACCACGGTTTCGGTCGGGCCATAACCGTTGATGATGTACTCGGGATTCAACGCACGCTTGACCCGTTCGAAACTGGCATTGGCCACCGCATCACCGCCGAAGCAGTAGATGCGCACCTTAGGCGGATTACCGACGCGCTCGGCGTGTTCCGCCAGTTGTTGCAAATACACCGGCGGGAACGCGACCACCGTCACGCCGTGTTCGATCATTGCGTTGTACGTCTGCTCCGGCGTCCACAGGCTGTCATCGCGGATCAGCAACGAACCGCCGTGGGTCAGGCTGGTCAACCAGCGCTCGTGGGCACCGTCGAAGGCGAACGACATGAAATGCAATTCGCAATCGCTGGCGCACATTTCGTAACGCTCACCGATTGCCAGGCAATGCATGGCCAGCGGGCCGTGGGTGACGCTGACGCCTTTCGGGTTGCCGGTGGAGCCCGAGGTGTAGATCACGTAGGCGAGGTTGCACGGATCCAGCGCAACGCTCGGCGCCTGCGCCGGGTGCGCGCTGAGGTCGAGCTGATCGAGCTCCAGCACGGTCAGCGGGTCCGCGACCGGCAATTGCGCCGTGACCCGCGAATCGCTCAGCAATAGCGCCAGCCCCGAATCCGCCATCAGGTAGGCCAGGCGTTCACGCGGGTAATTGATGTCCAGCGGCACGTAAGCGCCACCCGCCTTGAGCACCGCCAGCAGCGCGACGATCAAGCCTTCGCTGCGTGGCAGCGCGACACCGACACGCACTTCGGCGCGCACCCCACGCGCCACCAGTTCATGGGCGAGACGGTTGGCGCGGGCGTCGATGTCGCCATAGCTGAAATGCTGGCCGTTGAAGATCACTGCGGTGCGATCCGGCTGTTGCGCCGCCAGGCGCGCGTAGCGTTGATGCACGGCGAGGTCGACCGGGTAAGCCTGCGCCTGGTTGGCAAGGATCTGCCGTGCATGTTCGTCTGCGCTGGCCAAGGCGATTTCACCGAGACGACGCTCGGCGGATTCGGCGAACTGCTCCAGCAGATGCAGCAGTTGCGCGTTCAAGCGCTCAACCGTGGCGATGCTGAAATGCGCCTGATCGAAACTCATGTGCAACGTCAGGGTTTCGCCCAGCGTCACGCCCACGGTCAGCGGGTAGTGCGTCTGGTCCTGGTTGCTCACTTCACCAAACACCACGCCTTGCGCAGTGCCGTGCTGCAGCGCGGCGGAAATCGGAAAGTTTTCGAACACCAGCAGCGTGTCGAACAGCGACTCGCCACCCTGCCCGGCCCAACGCTGAATGTTCGCCAGCGGCGTGTGTTCGAACTCGCGCAGGCTGAGGTTCTGCGCCTGCACCGCCGCCAGCCACGCAGCAACGCTTTGATCCGGGCGCGAACCAGCGATCACCGGCAAGGTGTTGATGAACAGACCGACCTGCTGCTCGATGCCGACCAGCTCCGCCGGGCGCCCGGCCACGGTGGTGCCGAACGCCACGCACGCGCTGCCGGTGTAACGCTGCAACAGCAACAGCCATGCGGCTTGCACCAAGGTGTTGGCGGTGACTTTCTGCTGCCGGGCAAATTCGTTCAGGCGTTGCGTACGCGGCGCGTCAAGTGAGTAATGCTGGAGCGCATGGCCGCGTTCGGCACGCACTTCACCGCCGCCCGCCGCCGCTTGCGCCAGCACGGTTGGCTCGTGGAAGTTGGCCAGTTGTGTGCGCCAGAACGCTTCGCTGACGGCGCCGTCCTGACGTTGCAGCCATTGAATGTAGTCGGCGTAGCGGCTCAGCGGACGCGGCGGTTGCTGCCCGGCATAGCGCTGCAGCACTTCGCCGAGCATCTGCGCGCTGCTCCAGCCGTCCATGAGGATGTGGTGGTTGGTGAAGATCAAATGATGACGCTGATCGCTGACTTGAATCAGCGTGACGCGCAGCAGTCCAGCCGCACTCAGATCGAAGCCCTGCGCCAGATCGGCAGCCGTGAAATTCTTGAGCGCCTGAGCGATGTCGGTGCGCGCGCGCCAGTCGAGTACGGCGTACGGCAATTCGAGACGGCGATGGATGATCTGCAGTTGTTCCGGCAATTCACCCTGCCAGAGAAAGCCGCTGCGCAGGATGTCGTGGGCGTCCAGAGTGGCTTGCCATGCGGCACGGAAACGCTCGGGGTCGAGGCCGTCGACGTCCACGCAGAGCTGGTTGATGTAGCTGCCAGTGCCCTGCTCGTACAACGTGTGGAACAGCATGCCCTGCTGCATTGGCGACAGCGGATAAATGTCTTCAATGCTGGCGGCCGGTACGGCAATCGCATCCAGTTGTGCCTGCGTGATCTGCGCCAGCGGGAAGTCCGAGGGCGTAATGCCCATGGTGTCCGGCAGGCAGCAATGGCTGATCAGCGCTTGCAGTTCAGCGCTGTATGCGTCGGCCAGACGGGCGATGGTCGCCTCGTTGAACTGTTCGCGGCTGAAGGTCCAGCGCAGGTCGAGTTCGCCGTCGTAGACCTGGCCTTCGACGCCCAGCCAGTTATCCAGCGGTGCCTCAAGACTTTGCTCCGGCCCGGCACGTTCGCCAGCCGGGCTGAACAGCGCCCCCTCTTGAGCGTCGAAACTGCCATCGAACTGGCCGAGATAATTGAAAGTGATGCGCGGCACCGGCAGCGCTTCGAGCGCGGCTCGCGCCGTGTCATCGCCGAGGTAACGCAACACACCGAAACCGATGCCTTTATTGGGGATCGCGCGCAGTTGCTCCTTGACCTGCTTGATCGCAACCGGCAACGAATCAGCCGGTGTCAGGCGCACCGGGAACAGGCTGGTGAACCAGCCGACGGTGCGGGTCAGGTCGATGTCGTCGAACAGGTCTTCGCGACCGTGGCCTTCCAGTTGAATCAGCGCGTCGGCGTGCCCGCTCCAGCGGCAGATCACCCGCGCCAGCGCCGTCAGCAACAGGTCATTGACCTGTGTGCGGTACGCCGCTGGCGCCTGTTGCAGCAGTTGCTGGGTGAGGGTCTTGTCGAGGCGGCTGTGCAGCACCTGCGCGTGGCGACTTTGCCGGCTGCCCTGCGGGTTGTCGCAGGGCAGATCCAGCGCGGCGCCGTCGAGTTGCTGCCGCCAGAAACCCAGCTCGGCGTGCACCGCGTCGGTCGCGGCATAGGCTTGCAGATGTTCGCCCCAGGCTTTGTACGAACTGGTTTTGGCCGGCAGTCTGATCGCCGCGCCTTGCAGTGTTTGCTGATAAGCCTGTTGCAAGTCTTCCAGCAGAATCCGCCACGACACCCCGTCCACCGCCAGGTGATGCACGGCCAATAACAGGCGCTGACTGCCATCGGCGACGGTCGCCAATACCCCGCGCAGCAACGGGCCGTTTTGCAGGTTCAGGCTTTGCTGGGCCTGGGCGTTCAGCGCTTGCAGAGCATCGGCGTCGAGACGGTCAGCGGTCCACAGCAGTTCAGGCTCAACCGCTACCGGTGCGACTTCCGCACGCCAGCCATCGGCATCCTCAACGAAGCGCGAACGCAACGCATCATGCTGCGCCAGCAAGGCATTCAGTGCCTGCAACAGTGCGTCAGCATCCAGAGACTGATGGCTGCGCAGCAGCACGGCCTGGTTCCAGTGATGGCGCTGGGGAATGTCTTCGGCGAAAAACGTCTGCTGGATCGGCAGCAACGGCAACACCCCGCTGACCGGGCCCTGATCGATATTCACACCCGCGTCGCCCTGCCGGGCAACGCTGGCCAGCCCTTGCACGGTCTGGTGCTGGAACAGGTCGCGCGGGCTGAAATGAATGCCGGCCTGACGCGAACGGCTGACCACTTGAATCGAGATGATCGAATCACCCCCCAGCTCGAAAAAATTGTCGGTGAGGCCGACCTGTTCGAGTTTGAGCACGTCCTGCCAGATGGCGGCGATTTTCTGCTGCAGTTCACTGCGCGGCGCGACAAACGCCTGCTGCATCTGGCTGGCGTCCGGCGCCGGTAGCGCCTTGCGATCGAGTTTGCCGTTGGGGCTCAGCGGCAGTACTTCGAGAAACAACAGCTGCGTCGGCACCATGTAGTCCGGCAGGCGGTTGTTGAGTTGCGCTTTGATCGCTTCCCGCGCGGCGCCTTGATCTTCGCTGGACGCCGCCGTCACGTCAGCGTCGGTCGACACCACGTAGGCCACCAGTTGCAGACTGCTGGCGCCCTGCACCGCCAGCACCACGGCTTCTTTCACGGCATCGAGTTCGAGCAGACGCGCTTCGACTTCGCCCAACTCGATACGAAAGCCACGGATTTTTACTTGATGATCAACGCGACCGACATATTCGATCTGGCCCAGGGCATTGAAACGCGCAAGGTCACCCGTGCGGTAAAGCCGTGCACCGGTGGTGGAAAATGGATCAGGAATAAAACGTTCTGCGGTCAGGTCCGCACGCTGGAAATAACCACGCGCCAGCAACTCACCGCCAATCAGCAACTCGCCGACCACGCCAATCGGCGTCGGCTGACCGTCAGCATCCAGCAGGTACGCATGCCGCCCCGGCAACGGCTGACCGATGGGCAGCGTCAGCGGCAACGGCTGACGACCGGACAGGTAATCGCAGCAATCGAGGGTGGTCGCGGTGACCGTGGCTTCGGTCGGGCCGTAAGTGTTGAGCAACCTGACGTGCTCCAGACCGGCCTCGCGCCAGGCCTGCACACCTTCTGGCGGCATCGCCTCACCACCGCTGTGTACCTGACGCAGCGCCGCATAATCACGCGGGCCGGCGGCGGCGAACTCCTTGGCGATCATGTTCCAGTAAGCGGTGGTCAGGTCCATGACCGTGATGCCGTGCTCGACGATGTTGCGATACAGGGTTTCGCTGTCCCAGACTTCGTTGCCGCGTAACACGACCGCGGCGCCGCAGGTCAGCGGGCCAAACAGTTGCTCGCCAAAGGCATCGAAGTTGAACGTGGCAAATTGCAGAGCGCGATCGGCGGCATTCAAACCGTAGTAATGCTGCGAAGCGAAGGCATGTTTACTCAACGCGCCGTGGCTGATGCCGACGCCTTTGGGGCGGCCGGTGGAGCCGGAAGTGAACATCACATACGCGAGGTTATCCGCCCACACCGTGCGTTGCGGATTGCTGTCGTCGCTGCACGCCCAGGCCTCGGCCTGATCGAGGCACAGGCTGCGCACGTTATGCGGCACTGGTAGACGCTCAAGCAAATGGCTTTGGCTCAGCAGCAAACGACTGCCACTGTCTTCGATCATGCACAGCAAGCGCTCGCGCGGGTATTGCGGATCCAGTGGCACGTACGCGCCGCCAGCCTTGAGGACGGCGAGAATGGCCGCAATCAGCTCCAGCCCCCGATCCAGCGCAACGCCGACCAGCACCTCCGGCCCCACGCCCTGCGCCACAAGCGTTCGAGCCAGACGATTGGCACGGGCATTGAGCTGTGCATACGTCTGTTGCTGGCCGTCGAAAATCAGCGCGATGGCGTCCGGCGTCTGCGCGGCCTGCGCTTCGAACAGCTCATGCACCGCGCGCGCGCTGGGCCAGACGGCGTCGTGGCGGCCCCAGTCCTGAGTCAGTTGCTCGAATTCCTGCGCTTGCAGCAAAGCGATTTCGCCGACGCGCTGCTGCGGATCGTTGACGATGCTGTGCAGTAAATGTGTCCAGTGCCGCGCCATGCGTTCGATGGTGGCGCCGTCGAACAGGTCGCTGGCGTAGGTGAAGGCCGCATGCAACTGGCCGGCCTTTTCGTAGGTGTCCAGGCTCAGGTCGAACTGAGTGCTGCGGCTTTCCCACTCGATCACACCGAGTTCCAGACCGCTGCCGACCTTGAGCGACGTGACGTCAGCGACTTCCGGCTGATGGTTGTACATCACCTGGAACAGCGGGTTGTAACTCAGGCTGCGTTCCAGTTTCAGCGCTTCGACCAGACGTTCGAACGGCAGATCCTGATGCGCCTGGGCACCGAGCGCGGTTTCCTTGATTGCGCCGAGCAGGTCCGTAAATGACGTCTGAGCGTCGAGCTGCACGCGCAGCACCTGGGTGTTGACGAAGAAGCCGATCAGCCCTTCGATCTCGCGACGGTTGCGGTTGGCGATCGGCACACCGACGCGCAGGTCGGTCTGCCCGGTGTAACGGTGCAACAGAACATTGAAGGTGCCGAGCAGCAGCATGAACAGCGTGACGCCATGCTGGCGTGCCACGCCGCGCAGTTGCTCAACCAGTGCCGCGTCCACCACGTGTTCGTGGCGCCGCCCGCGATGGCTCGGCAACACCGGGCGCGGTCGGTCGAGCGGCAGTTCCAGTACCGGATGCTCGTCGCCCATCTGCGCCAGCCAGTAATCGAGCTGACGCTGTTGCTCGCCAGCCTCCAGCCAGCGCCGTTGCCACAGCGCGTAATCGCTGTACTGCACCGGCATCGGCGGCAATTGGGCCTCTTGCCGCTGATCGTGGGCGTCGTAGAAGCGGCAGAACTCGTCGATCAACACGTTCATCGACCAGCCATCGGAAACGATGTGGTGCAGGGTCAGCAGCAGCACGTGTTCCTCTTCGGCCAGCTGCAGCAAGCGCACGCGCAGCAGTGGCCCGTTCGCCAGATCGAACGGCAACAGCGATTGCTCTTCAGCCGCCGCCGCGACACGCAGCTCGCGCTCGGCGGCCGGCAAGGTGCTGAGGTCGACGCGCTGGATATCCAGCGGTTGTTGCAGCGGCACTTGCAGCAGGCTGTCGTCGGGCTGCTGTTGAAAGACTGTGCGCAGGGTTTCGTGGCGTTCGATCAGGCTGGCAAACGCCTGCTCCAGCGCCGGTTGATTCAGGCGCCCGCTCAGACGCACCGCGGCCGGCAGGTTGTACGCGCCGCTCTGCGGATCCAGATGCCAGAGAAACCACATGCGTTGCTGGGCATAGGACAGCGCCTGGCGATCCTCGGCCTCGACGCCGGCCGGGATCGGAAACCGGGAGAAATCCACCCCTTCCCTCTGCAAAGCCGCGAGGAACATCTGGCGCTTTTCCAGGGGCAACCCGATAAACCGGCGAGCAAGTTTCAAGGAGTCTTCAGCATTCATTTCTCAGCATCCGGATCAGTAGGCAGGAAGCACAAAGGCACGTCATCCCTGTAAAACGAATGCAGACCGGAAAAATTAGCGAATGAGAACAACTGTCAGACGAGACCACCGAGGGCTTTTTCAGACCCACACAAACCCCTGTGGGAGCGAGCCTGCTCGCGAAAGCGTCCGGTCAGTCGATGCATGAGTGACTGACCCAATGCTTTCGCGAGCAGGCTCGCTCCCACAGGGATTCGGGGATGGATCGGATTTTTTGGCCTGCCAAATAAACCAGTGTAGGGGTTTGGTGTTGATCAGGCGGTTGCGGGGACGGCGTGGCGGCGGTGATGCCTTTCCAGCTGATCCTTGATCACCTTGAGCACTTTGGCTTCGTGTTCGTGGATGAAGAAGTGCCCGCCGGCGAGCATGTCCACGGAGAAGCTGCCAAGGGTTTCCTGACTCCAGCCGATCAGCTGTGCGGTGGTGGCGCGGTCGGCCTTGCCGCCAAGCACATGCACGGGGCAATTGAGCAGTGGGCGCTGCACCGGCTCGAATTTGCCGCACAGCAGAAAGTCGGCGCGCAGGATCGGCAGGGTCAGGCTCATCAGTTCTTCGTTGGCCAACACTTCTTCGCTGGTGCCATTGAGCGTGCGAAGTTGCTCGATCAGTTCAGCATCGGTTTTCGGTTCGGCAAAGCCGCGATCGTAATCGGCACGCAGGGTCGGCGCCGCTGTGCCCGAAGCGAACAGCGCCAGCGGTTCCGGGCAGCCCAGCGCGCGCAAGGCATGGGCAATCTCGCAGGCCAGCAAGGCGCCCAGGCTATGGCCGAACAGCGCATAGGGCGCTTCAAGTGTCGGGCGCAACTCCTTGGCCAACTGCATCGCCAAGGCGCGCATATCGGTCTGAAGGGGCTCGTCAAATCGTGCGCCGCGCCCCGGCAGTTCCACCGGCCTGAGCCGCAACCATTGCGGCAACTTCGGCCGCCAGCGGCTGTAGACCATGGCGCTGGCGCCGGAGTATGGCAGGCACAGCAGGGTCAACTGAGTCACCACGCTTTCCTCGAAAAAATCATCTTGAGAGAGAAACGGATGCCCTGCCGGGCAAATTAGTCGCCGACCAGTAAATTGCCCAAACGCCTGCTCGTTAACTGTTCAGGCCAAAACCAATAACGAGGGATCACCGTGGACCTGCAGAGCATTCTCGGCAAACTGTTCGCCAATGCCGGCGCTGTCGGCATCGAAGGCGTGTTTCAATTCGTGTTCGGTCCGCAGCAGGCCTACTGGTCCGAGGTCAAGGCCAGCAGTCGCACCGAGGCTGGCCGCCACGCCAGCCCGGACGTGACCATCGAAGTCGCGGAACAGGATTTTCTCGGGATCATGGGCGGCATGGCCAACGTCGAAGAGCTGTTCGCCAGCGGCCGCCTGAAGATCGGCGGCAACATGGGCCTGGCGACCCTGTTGCCGCAGATCATCGACCACGCTCGCCACGGTGGCGGTGCGGCCTTTGAAAAAGTCGATATGAACAAGCGCTACCCGACCCCGCCGCGCTTCAGCGAACAACTGACCGCCAGCCTGCCGACCCAGCTCAGCGTTCAACGCCGTACGCGCGACGAACTCCCGGTGAGTGAATTCAAGCGCCACTACTTACCGCACGGCATTCCCGTGGTGATCAGCAACGCCCTGCACGACTGGCCGTTGTTCAAGCTCAGCCGCGAAGAGTCGCTGGCGCATTTCGCCGAGCTGCAAGGCATCACCCGCCATGGTGATTACGTGAAGAAGACGTTCTCCACCGAACGGGATTTTCGCTCGACCTCGATGGCCGAGTTCATCGCCTCGCTGGACCACCCGGCGGCGAAAAAAGCTGATGGCGAGCCGCCCGCCTACATGGGCAACAACATTCTGCCGGCGCAACTGCTGCAACAGATCAAATACCCGGCCTACTTCGATGCCTCGCAGTTCATACCGCCGCGCATCTGGATCGGGCCCAAGGGCACGCTGACCCCGCTGCACCGCGACGACACCGATAATCTGTTCGCGCAGGTCTGGGGACAGAAGACCTTCACCCTCGCCGCGCCGCACCACCGCGAGGCACTGGGCACGTGGTCAACAGCACCGGAAGGTGGCCTGGACGGTTGTGATTTCAATCCGGACGCACCGGACTATCAGCGCTTTCCCAAGGCACGCGACGTGCCGTTTCTGCGGGTGACGCTGGAGGCTGGAGATCTGCTGTTTCTGCCGGAGGGCTGGTTCCATCAGGTGGAGTCGGTATCGACATCGCTGTCGGTGAATTTCTGGGTGAATTCGGGACGGGGCTGGTAACAAGCCCCCTGTAGGAGTGAGCCTGCTCGCGATAGCGGTCTTTCATTCAAAATCATATTGACTGACACACCGCTTTTGCGAGCAGGCTCACTCCTACAGAAGCGATCTATTTCAAATGGCGGAAGCTCTGCACCGCAGCGCCGAGCACCACCGCCCCCGCAGCAATCGCCAGCCAGAAACCACTGCGCGCACCCAACGCATCGACCAAAGCGCCGGAGCCCGCCGCACCGATCGCTACGCCAATGCTCAAACCGGTCACCAGCCAGGTCAGGCCTTCGGTCAATTTGGCCGGCGGCACGATGCGTTCGATCAAGGCCATGGCCACGATCAGTGTCGGCGAAAAGAACAACCCGGCCACGAACATTGCCACCGACAAGCTGACGATATTGCTCGCCAGCAACAACGGTAACGTGGTCACCGCCGTCGCCACCCCGCCGTACAAGAACAAGCGCGGCAACGGCAGTTTCGAACGCATCGCGCCGAAGGCGATCCCTGCCAGACACGAGCCAATCGCATACACCGACAAGACGATGCTCGCCGCCGCCGGTTGCCCCTGGTGTTGCGCGAACGCGACGCTGACCACATCGACCACACCGACGATCACGCCCATGGCGATCATCAGGGCCAGCAGCAGTTGCACGTCGGTCGAGGCGATGATCGAGCCGTGATGTTCAGCCGTATGCGGATGCACCGGCGGCTCGGTGCTGCGCTGGGCGACAAACGCGGTCACACCAATGGCCAGCGCCAGCAGCGCCGCCAACGGCCCGGCCTCGGGGAACACCGCCACGCACAGGCCCACCGACAACGGCGGACCGACGATAAAACACACCTCGTCGAGCACCGACTCCAGCGCGTAGGCGGTCTGCAATTGCGGCTGGCCGCGATAGATTTCGGTCCAGCGCGCCCGCACCATCGCCGACATGCTCGGCATGCAACCGGCCAGCGCGGCAAACACGAACAACGTCCAGCTCGGTGCCTGCAACCGCGTACACAGCAGCAACAGCAACAGTGCCCCGCCGCCGATAAGCGCCGACAACGGCAGAATCCGCCCCTGACCGAAACGGTCAACCAGCCGCGATACCTGCGGTGCACAAAACGCCGTGGCCAGGGCAAACGTCGCCGCCACGCCGCCGGCCAGCGCATAGCCGCCCTTGAGTTGCGAAAGCATGGTAATCACGCCGATACCGGTCATCGAGATCGGCATGCGCGCGATCATCCCGGCCAGGACAAAATTTCGCGCGCCGGGAGCGTTGAACAATTCGCGGTAAGGATTCGCCATCGGTTGCAGCCTCATCAAGGGCCGACACGTTGCCATAGGCTCGCGGCGCGGGGGAAGCGCGCAATTGTTGGTGGAATGTGAAAGGCCCCTCTCACCTTGGACTTGCGGTGGACACCCACCCTGTGGGAGCAAGCCTGCTCGCGAAGACGCCAGCAAAACCACCACAACATTTGCGTCAAATGAACTCTGGCGCCTCACCACCAGTCAGCTAGGTAAGCCCTCACTCAAGGCGCAACGTCCCATGCAGATTTCCCTCGCCCGACAAGTCGCGATGGTCACCGGTGCCAGCTCCGGCATCGGCCACGCCTGTGCCAAAGCCCTCGCCGCAGCCGGCGCCGCGGTGGTCATCAACTACAACAGCAACGCTGAGCCCGCCGAACAACTCGCCCGGCAGATCATCGCCGACGGCGGCCAGGCGCTGGCCATCGGCGCCGATGTGTCGAAGGAGGACGAGGTCGAACGGCTGTTCAGCGAAACCCTCGACGCCTTCGGTAGCCTGGACATTCTGCTGGCCAATTCCGGGCTGCAAAAGGATGCGCCAGCGGTGGACATGACCCTGGATGACTGGAATACGGTGATCGGCGTCAACCTCACCGGCCAGTTCCTCTGTGCCCGCGCTGCCCTGCGGATTTTCAATCGCCAGGGCCTTCGCGAAGGCGTGTCGCGCGCCGCCGGCAAGATCATTCACATGAGTTCGGTGCATCAGCGCATTCCCTGGGCCGGGCACGTCAATTACGCCGCCTCCAAGGGGGGTGTCGACCAATTGATGCAGACCTTGGCGCAAGAAGTCAGCCATCAGCGCATTCGTATCAACGGCATCGCGCCGGGAGCGATTCGCACAGCAATAAACGAAAAAGCCACCGCCGACGACGCTGCAGACAAACTTCTTGAACTGATTCCCTACGGCCGGATTGGCGATGTCGAAGACGTCGCCAATGCCGTGGTGTTTCTCGCCTCGGATGCCTCCGATTACATCGTTGGCACCACCCTGTTCATCGACGGCGGCATGAGCCTCTATCCGGAGTTTCGCGGCAATGGCTGAGCATCCTCTGGAACGACAAAGCGCCATCGATGCCCACGGCATCATCGGCGACATGCGCAGCGCGGCGCTGATCAACGACCGCGGCAGCGTGGATTTTTTCTGCTGGCCGGAGTTCGACAGCCCGTCGATTTTCTGTTCATTGCTCGACACCCCCGAAGCCGGCATCTTCCAGCTCGCGCCAGACCTGCCGGACGCACGCCGTGAGCAGATTTACTTGCCCGACACCAACGTCCTGCAAACCCGTTGGCTGAGCGAGCACGCCGTGGTGGAAATCACCGACCTGCTGCCGGTGGCCGACAACCCGGACGACTTGCCCGTGTTGCTGCGCCGGGTGCGGGTGGTCAGCGGTGAAGCGACGTTTCATATGCGCTGCGCCGTGCGCCACGACTATGCCCGCGCCGACACCCGTGCGCACATGGACGGGCAAACCGTGGTGTTCAGCGCCGAGGGTCAGCCGTCACTGCGCCTGGCCGCCGATCAGCCACTGAGCGTCGACACAGAAGCAGCGGTCGCCACCTTCACCCTGACCCACCAGCAAAGTGCCGAATTCATTCTCGGCGCCGAGGACGATCCGCGCTTTCAGGAGGGCGCGGCGCAGTTGTGCCTGCAACGCACCTTGCAGTTCTGGCGCGGCTGGATCGGCCAGTCCAACTACCGCGGGCGCTGGCGTGAAATGGTCAATCGCTCGGCCCTCGCGCTCAAGCTGCTGACCTCCCGTCGCCACGGCGCGATCCTCGCTGCCGCGACGTTCGGCCTGCCGGAATCACGCGGCGGCGAGCGCAACTGGGATTACCGCTATACGTGGATCCGCGACGCCTCGTTCACCGTATACGCGTTCATGCGTCTGGGCTTTGTCGACGAAGCCAACCACTACATGCAATGGCTGCGCGGGCGCGTCAGCGATTGCTGCGGCAAACCGATGAAGCTGAACATCCTCTACGCCATCGATGGCCAGCAGGAATTGCCCGAGACCGAACTCTCGCACCTGTCCGGGCATGGCGGTGCGCAACCGGTGCGCATCGGCAATCAGGCTTACGATCAGATCCAGCTCGACATCTTTGGCGAGCTGATGGACGCCGTGTATCTGGTCAACAAATACGGCGATGCGATTTCCCACGAAGGCTGGAAACACGTCTGCGAAGTGGTCGGTCAGGTGTGTGAGACCTGGCAGACCCAGGACGTCGGCATCTGGGAAATGCGCGGTGAGCAGCATCACTTTCTGCACTCGCGGCTGATGTGCTGGGTCGCGCTGGACCGGGCCATCCGCCTGGCGTCGAAGCGCTCGCTGCCCGCGCCTTTCACCCAATGGGACCAGACCCGGCAAGCGATCTACGCCGATATCTGGGACAACTTCTGGGACGAACAACGCTGTCATTTCGTGCAGTACAAGGGCGGCACCGCCCTCGACGGCTCGATGCTGCTGATGCCGCTGGTGCGCTTTGTCAGCGCCAAGGACCCGCGCTGGCTATCGACCCTCGAAGCGATCGAAAAGAGTCTGGTGCGCGACGGCATGGTCTATCGCTATCGCAACGACGACGACAACATTGATGGTTTGACCGGCACCGAAGGCGCCTTCGCGGCGTGCTCGTTCTGGTACGTCGAATGTCTGGCCCGCGCCGGCCAGGTGGAAAAAGCCCATCTGGAGTTTGAACAACTGTTGCGTTACGCCAACCCGCTGGGCCTTTACGCCGAAGAGTTCGACAGCCACGGCCGACATTTGGGCAATACGCCGCAAGCGCTGACCCACCTGGCGTTGATCAGCGCGGCGAGCTTTCTGGATCGCAAATTGAGCGGAGAAAAGAGCAGCTGGCAGCCATAACCAGTCGATTATTCGCCAGAATCCGTCAGACGAATCGCAGGTTAAACGCGTTTTGTCGAAGTCCGTCCTACACTCGATCAACATCTGCAAGCGCCCCCAGTTACCGCTGCCGCCCGCAGCGGTTACTTCCAGCGACAGTTTGTGTAAAACCACGGCGTATGAAACCCGACAAATCGCCGGCAATGCTGTCTCGGTAACTTGCACTTACACCCCGAAATACCTTGTTGCCAGCCGTCACATCCGCCCCTAACATCCAGCGCAACGGGCACAGCGGAGCTGTCCAACAAAACCCGAATTCAAGGAAGCAGAATGTCCCGACACATCCAGCGCAGCATCGACTCCCCTCTTCGCACCGGCCTGACCCGCCGCCAGCTCTGGGAAGACTCTGACCAGGGCCTGATCAAATGCTGGGAAGTCGGCCGCCAGCGCGCCGCACGCTTTCCCGAACTGGCTCAACGCTGCGTGGCCGGCGAACTGCCGGTCCTCGGCTGGAAAGGTGGCGTCAGTCGCAGCCTGAAGAAAAACGAAAAATACGGCTCGCTGAAATATCTGGCGCAGTGGCAAGGGCTGCGCGGCGAGGATCTGGATATCGATCTGGCCGAGGAGCGTTCGCTGACGTGCACACGGACGAAAATGAAGGTGACGTTTACGCCGGAGCGGGCGAAGTATTTCAATCAGGTGGCGGAAGTCGAGGCGTAGAGCCTGACGTCGGCAGGCGGCTCGTCGGTTGAGTTGAGCCGGGCTGTCTGATCGCGAGTCCAGAGTTTTTGAATGCGATTCAAACGGAGTGGTTAATCATGATCGAGACCGTGCTGACCCCAACCCTGACCATCGCCTACGAACACCATGGCCCGGAAAACGGCGCCGCGGTGATTCTGCTCCACGGTTTTCCCTATTCGCCGCGCGCCTTCGACGAAGTCGCCCCGGCGCTTGCCGCACACGGCTACCGCGTGATCGTGCCGTACTTGCGCGGCTATGGGCCGACCCGCTTCAACAGTGAGCAGACGCTGCGCTCAGGCCAGCAAGCCGCGATCGCGCAGGACTTGCTCGATCTGATGGACGCGCTGGGCATCGATCAGGCAACGCTTGGCGGTTATGACTGGGGCGGTCGGGCGGCGTGCATTGTCGCGGCGCTTTATCCGGCACGGGTGCGCGGATTGGTCAGCGGCGACGGCTACCTCGTGCAGGACATCGCCCATTCGAATCAGCCGCTGGATCCCGAAGACGAACATCGGCTCTGGTATCAGTACTACTTCCACACGCCGCGTGGCGCCGAGGGGCTGAGGCAAAACCGTCGGCAGTTGTGCCAGTTGCTCTGGCGGCTGTGGTCGCCGACGTGGTCGCGAAGGGAGGAGCGCTACCCGCTGACCGCGACGGCTTTTGATAATCCTGATTTTGTCGACGTGGCGATTCATTCCTACCGGCATCGCTTCGGCTACGCTTCGGGCGATCCGGCACTTGAGTGGATGGAAGAGGCGCTGGCGAAACAACCGGTGATCAGCGTTCCGACCATTTCGTTGTGCGGCGCCGACGATGGCGTTGGCCCGCCTGCGGTTATTGATGAGGATGCCGAACATTTCAGCGGCTTTTATGAGCGGCGGATTTTGGCCGGGGTCGGCCACAACCTCCCCGAGGAAGCGCCGCAGCAAATCCTCAAGGCATTGCTGGATCTGCTGCAGCGCTGAGCGAAAACCGCTCGCGATAAGCCTGCGGCGTCACTCCGATGGCGCGCAGGAAACTGCGCCGTAGCGTCTCCTCACTGCCAAACCCGCAATGGGCGGCGATGCGTTTCACCGGCAAACCGCTGTCGCTGAGCAGCCGTCGCGCGGTTTCGACGCGGATCAGTTCGATGGCGCGGGCCGGGGTCTGGCCAGTGTCAGCGCGGTAGTGGCGCACGAAGCTGCGTTCGCTCATGCCAGCCTGTGCGGCGAGGGTCGGGATGCCGAGGTCGCAGGTCAGGTTCTCGGCGATCCAGGCGTGCAATTCGTCGAAACGGTTGCCCTGATTTTGCAACGACAACGTCACGCTGAATTGTGATTGCCCGCCGGGACGCTTGAGGAACACCACCAGATGCCGTGCGACGTTGAGGGCGATGTCTCGGCCGAGGTCTTCTTCGACCATCGCCAAGGCCAGATCGATGCCGGCGGTGACGCCCGCCGAGGTCCAGACCGGGCCGTCATTGATGAAGATCGGATTGGCTTCGACGTGCAGATTCGGGTGCTGCTGCGCCAGTTGCTCGCAGCGCGTCCAGTGGGTGACCACGCGGCGGCCGTCAAGCCAGCCGCTGGCGGCGAGGAGAAACGCGCCGGTGCACACCGAGGCAACGCGCCGGCATTGATTACCGTGCTGACGTACCCAGTCGACCAGTTGCAGATCCTCAGCAGCCGGATAGATGCCCCAACCACCGGCGATGATCAAAGTATCGCTGGGCTCGCTCGGCAACGGTTCGGCCAACACCGCCAAACCCGCCGACGACATCACCGCCCCGCCGCCGCTGGCAATCACCGTTGGCGCATAGGGGACAGGCATCCCGCGCTGGCGAGCCAGATCATTCGCCGAGGCGAACACCTGCAACGGCCCGGTGACGTCGAGGATCTGCATGTTGGCAAACGCGAGAACATGAATGGCTTTAGGCATATTGGCGTAATTCGTGGGGTGATTGGCGTATGCGCCAGAACCTACGCGCCTACAGTGAAGCCGTCCAGCCCTATCATGAGAGTAATCACGATGACTTTGCAGATCGGTTTTCTGTTGTTTCCACAGGTTCAGCAACTCGACCTGACTGGCCCTTATGACGTACTCGCCTCGCTGCCAGGGGTGCAGGTGCATCTGGTCTGGAAGGACCTGATGCCGGTCACCGCCAGCACCGGCCTGCTGCTGAAACCGACCACCACGTTCGAGGACTGCCCGGATCTGGATGTGATCTGCGTTCCCGGCGGTGGCGGCGTCGGGCCGCTGATGGAAGATGAGCAAACCCTGAGTTTCATCAAACGCCAGGCAGCGCAGGCGCGTTACGTGACCTCCGTTTGCACCGGTTCGCTGGTGCTCGGCGCGGCGGGTCTGCTGCAAGGCAAACGTGCGACCACCCACTGGGCGTACCACGACCTGCTGCCGACACTGGGCGCGATTGCAGTGAAGGATCGCGTGGTACGCGACGGCAATTTGTTCACCGGTGGCGGGATTACTGCGGGTATTGATTTTGCCCTGGTGCTGGCGGCAGAACTGGTGGATGCGGATACCGCGCAACTGGTGCAGTTGCAGCTGGAATATGCGCCGGCGCCACCGTTCAACGCGGGCAGCCCGGACAGTGCGCCGAGTGCGATCGTCGATGAAGCCCGCCTGCGCGCCGCGCCTTCGTTGAAGTTGCGTACAGAGATTACCGAGCGCGCGGCGGCCAGGCTCAACATGCGCTGATCCTTCGCCCGACACCATTCCCTGTAGGAGTGAGCCTGCTCGCGATGGCGCTGTGTCAGTCAATATAAATGTGGC